>Ga0163153_10003246_pt1 | contig 22062 bp, 23 predicted proteins | sample OliLakLV19MP6IB1_FD_148629 | JGI IMG/M metagenome (GOLD analysis project Ga0163153, IMG submission 148629) | Freshwater microbial mat bacterial communities from Lake Vanda, McMurdo Dry Valleys, Antarctica - Oligotrophic Lake LV.19.MP6.IB-1 | ecosystem: Environmental > Aquatic > Freshwater >...
TAGCCGAAACGGCGGACCTTGTCCTCGTACCAGCGCGAGGTTTCGGTTTCAGGCCGCAAGGAGCTCATCGCGCTTCGCCATCACCGGCGCCCACAGCACCTCGACGGCGCGCGGCCCACAATTGAAGAGCAGGTCCAGCGACATCAGGCCCGGGGTGAACGGCGCCTCGCCGCACTGCTCGTAGGTGGGGTGCTTGAACTGCTGCCACTGGACGCCGATGCCGCGGGCGGCGAAGGCCGGGAGGTCAAGGTAGCCGCGCGATCCACCCAGCCCACCCAGGAATGTGGAACCCGCTTCTGCTTCCTCGCACACGTTGAGCAGCAGCGTCGACCGCGCGCCGTCGGCGCGCATCTCGGAGCTGCGCTTGAGCGGCGTGCGGATCTGGAACGACTCGCGCAGGAAGTCGAGCATGGCCAGGTCCAGGTCCAGCAACTTTTCGTACCGGCTCTCCAGGATCTCCTGCAGGCGCGGCCCGTAATGCTCGAAAAACGGGGCCTTGCGATAGGCGTACTTGAGCGTCTTGAAATGGGTCGAACCCCAGCTCCGGCTTCCGCTTTCGCTGTTGTCGACCTGCTTGTCGATGATCCGCTCCTTCTGGGACATCTGGATCACCGGCACGGTGAGCCACTTCGACTCGCCCTCGACGCGGATCATCGCGCGGTTCTGGTAGTTGCGCCGCTCGAACTGCACGTGGTCCAGCACGACGAAGAGGTCGGCCTTCGCCATCCGGTCGAGGTATCCCAGCCAGGGTACGTAATGGGGCTGGTGGATGGCTACGAGCATGTCTGTCTCCCGGGTGAAGTGGCCTCGAATGAGTGAACGTTAATGGCCCAATCTTTCCCACCGACTTGCGGCCGGTAGGCCGAATGGACCAGTCCGGATCGTGTCCCGGCTACAGGGTTTTTTTTGGCGGGGAAATATCGTGGGCATAAGTCCTACACGGCGGCCCATCCATGACACCTTTCCCTTCGCAGTGCCCGGTTCCTGTTGTCCTCCTGGGAGGTGTGAGCCTCGTTCGTACGCTGGGCCTCGCCGGCATCCCCGCCATCGTTGCCACCAGCGACCCGGACGAGCCCGCGCTGGCCTCGCGCCATTGCACCCAACACCATCGGATCCCGCGTGTGGATTCGGGCGCCCCGTGCCTCGAAGCGCTGATGGCCCTTGGCGCCCGCCTTTCGAACGAATACGGCGGCCGGGTCCCGCTGATGTATGGCGGCGATGACGCCCTGGGCCTGGTCAACGACCACAGCGCGCGGCTTTCGCGCTACTACCGGTTCCTGCTGAACGACCGCGAGGTGGGCGGGGCGTTGATCGCCAAGGATCGCTTCGGGACATTCGCGCGCCATCGTGGCTTGCCGGTGCCGCGCGCCCTGGCCTGGAAGGGTGATGGTCGCGGCACGGTGCGCGGAACCGAAGGCGCGGTGGTCGCCAAGCCGAGCGAAAAATTCGATTGGCACCATTCGGCCCTCTGCACGGAGCTTTTCGGCGGCGACGGCAAGGCGCTGGTGTTCGAATCCGGCGCGGCCGCGGCGGCGGACGCGGGCGTGGCGGCGCACTACGCCGAACTCACCTTCCAGGAATACATCCCGGGTGGCCACGAGGAGCTCTGGTCGTACCACGGCTTTGCCGACGACGAAGGCCATGTGCTCGCGGCCTTCACCGGCCGCAAGGTGCGCACCTACCCCGCCGTGACCGGCGAGAGCGCCTTCATCGAGCTGGCCGAAAACGATGGCCTTGCCGAAGTGGGCCGCTACGTGGCGCGGCGCTGTCCGCTCAAGGGTTTCTTCAAGATGGATTTCAAGCGCGACCCCCGCAACGGCCGCTGGCACCTGCTGGAGATCAACGCCCGCTGCACCCTGTGGCACTACATCGGCGCCGCCAACGGCGTGAACCTGATGCGCGTGGCCTACGACTACCTGCTGACCGGCGAACGCCCGGAACAGCGCCCGGCCGTCCAGCGGTATCGCTGGCTTTCGCTCGAGCTCGATTTCAAGGCGTACCGGGAAATGTCGCGCAAGGGTGAATTGACCGCCGCGCGCTGGCTCGGGTCGATCCTCATGTCACGCAACCTCTACGCACTTTTCAGCTGGTCCGATCCCGGGCCGTGGCTCTTCTTCTGGCGGCGGCGCATCGCGCGGCGCCTGCACCGCGGGCCGGCACGTTTCGCCTCCCGCCTCCGGCAATGGCGCGCTACGGCATCCTAGGCGACATCCACGGCAATCGCGAAGCGCTGCTGGCGGCGCTGGCGCTCCTCGACCAACACGGGGTGGATCGTATCGCCTGCGTGGGAGACCTGGTGGGCTACAACGCGGATCCCGATGCCTGCGTGCAGATCCTGCGCGAGCGCGGCGCCGTCTCGATCGCCGGCAACCACGACCTCATCGGCACCGGGATGCTGGGTTTTGACCGATGCTCCAACAAGGCGATGCATTCGCTCAAGCGCACACGCCGCCACCTGCAGCCCGCCACCACCGCCTACCTGCGCGCCCTGCCCTCGCACGCAATGCTGGAAGAGCGCGTCCTGCTGACCCATGGAGGGGTGCGGGATGTGCAGCAATACATGACGAGGCCCGCACACGTGCTGGAGAACGTGGCGTACCTGAGATCGGACTTTCCAGGCCGGCGCATCTGCTTCTTCGGCCACACCCACGAGCAGCGCGTCTTCGAAGTGGATGGAGATCGGGTTACGGAGCCTTTCGCGGGGCAGATCGGCGAGGCCGGCGCGATCGTGCAGCTTTCCCCGGGACGCGAATACTTCGTCAACCCGGGCTCCGTCGATGCCTCACGCAAGCGCGCGCACAAGCTGGCGGAGCTGGCGATCTTCGATAGCGCGGCGCTGACGGTGCAGTTCGACCACACGCCGTATGACGACGCCCGGACCGAAGGCAAAGCGGCCGCCGGAGGCTTCCGGATCGATCGCTGGCGCGATCGCCTCTACGACTTCGAACGTCGGCTGATCGGACCGCGCCAGATGGAGGATCGAAAAAGCGGCCCCACGTGACAGCTGAAATCCACTGGCCGGAGGCGGGCCGGGCAGCTAAGCCGCGGTGCGAGCCTGCGCCATCGAGGGCGAAAATCCGAGCTGGCGCAGCCTCACCGAGGCGATCAGGAAGTGGCTGGTCATGCGGTCGAGCTTGCGCTCGTCGTCGAGATAGAGGATCGCCTTGTCGCCTTCGAGAACCAGGCGGTCGGCCCAGAACTCGATGTCATGGTGGGTGCGGACCCACCCCGGCCGGCAGCTGTCGGGCAATCGATCCAGCTCCTGGGAGCTCCAGCTTTCCAGGTATTGCGACGTGACGTTCACGACCTCTTCGATCGATGCTGCGGCGGATAAAGCGTTGTACTTGCTGTCCACGTCGAGCTCCTGATTCCTGATTGTGCCCACTGGTCCCCACTATGTGGCTGGGGACAAGGGCACGATATCAGGCGGCGGCGCTCGACTCTGTGAGAAAAGTCCTACAAAGCTAGCCGACTGCTACCAACTCCACGTCGAAAACGAGGGTGGCGTTGGGGGGAATCACCCCGCCGGCGCCGCGTGCGCCGTATCCCATCTCGGGCGCAATGACGAGGGTGCGCTTGCCGCCCACCTTCATGCCCGCCACGCCTTCGTCCCAGCCGCGGATCACCTGCCCGCCGCCGAGCGAAAACTCGAACGGGTCGCCGCGGTCGACGGAACTGTCGAACTTCTTGCCATGGCCGTCGGCCGCGGCCGGGTCATGCAGCCAGCCGGTGTAGTGCACCGTCACCGGGCCTTTTTTTGCTTCGTCTCCCGAACCCACGACCACGTCGATCTTCTGCAGTGCCGCCATTGCGCCTCCTCGTGCGTCAAATGAAAAGCCCCCACGCGCGATTTGCCTGGGGGCCTGTAGCCTGGCGGAGAGGGAGGGATTCGAACCCCCGGTACCTTTCGGCACAACAGATTTCGAGTCTGCCGCAATCGACCACTCTGCCACCTCTCCGGAACCGGCGATTTTAGCAGTTTTGTTAAGCTTGTCGGCTTGAGGCATTCGGACAACCCCCTTGCGCATCCCCGACTGGACGCCTGAACAGGCGCCCCGCGAGCCTGCGCTGCTGGACGCGGTGCTGAAGCGGCGCGGCGGCAAGCTCCTCAAACTGGATCTCGCCCTGCTCTGGAGCGCCCCCCTGGCGCGCGCCTGGAACGTCTTCCTCGGCGCGGTGCGCCGCGAACTGGCGCTCGACGGGCGGCTGAGGGAGATCGCCATCTGCACTGTCGCGCGGGTGACAGGCGCCGATTACGAGTTCGAGCATCATTGGCCCGAATACGTGCGCGCCGGCGGCGACAATCGGCTGCGCCACCGCATCATGGATCCCGACAGCGCCGCCACCGACACCGCGTTCTCCGACGACGAGCGCCTCGCCATCCGATACGCCATCACCATGACCCGCGATGTCCAGGTGCCCGACCAGCTCTTCAGGCTGGTGCGGCAACGTTTCCCCACCACGGAGCTGGTCGAGCTCACGGCGGCCATCGCCAGCTACAACATGGTGGCGCGTTTCCTGGTGGCCCTGCAGGTGCAGGACGAGCGCAAATGACCCGGATCATCCACCGCAGCCTGCGCGGATCCATGCCCGTCGCCGTCTCCGGCAAGGGCATCACGCTGACCGATCGCGATGGCAAGGTCTACATCGACGCCAGCGGCGGCGCGGCGGTGTCCTGCCTGGGCCACGGCCATCCCGATGTCATCGCCGCGATGCACGCCCAGATCGACCGCCTGGCCTATGCCCACACCGGGTTCTTCACCACCGAAGTCGCCGAGGAGCTTGCCGAAAGGCTGGTCGCCGGCGCGCCACCCGGCATCGGCCACGCCTATTTCGTCTCCGGCGGCTCGGAGGCGGTGGAGGCGGCGCTCAAGATGGCGCGCCAGTATTTCGTGGAGATCGGGCAGCCGCAGCGCACCCATTTCATCGGCCGCAAGCAGAGCTATCACGGCAACACGCTGGGGGCGCTGGCCGTCGGCGGCAACGAGTGGCGCCGGCAGCAGTTCGCGCCGCTGCTCATCAACGTGACCCACGTCTCGCCCTGCTATGAATACCGCGGGCTGCAGCACCACGAGACGCCGGAGCAATACAGCGAGCGCCTGGCGCGCGAGCTCGAGCACGCCATCGAGGACATCGGCGGCGACCGCGTGATTGCGTTCGTGGCCGAAACGGTGGTCGGTGCCACTCTGGGGGCGGTGCCTCCCACGCCCGGATATTTCAGGCGCGTGCGCGAAATCTGCGACCGCCACGGCATCCTGCTCATCGCCGACGAGGTGATGTGTGGCATGGGCCGCACCGGCACCCTGCACGCGGTGGAGCAGGAAGGCATCTCGCCAGACCTCATGACCATCGCCAAGGGGCTGGGCGGGGGCTACCAGCCCATCGGCGCGCTGCTCGCCTCGGAAAAGATCGTGGACGCGTTCAAGCGCGGCAGCGGCCTCTTCCAGCATGGGCATACGTATATCGGCCACCCTGTCGGTGCCGCGGCCGCCCTGGCGGTGCAGAAGGTGATCGAGCGCGACGGGCTGCTGGACAAGGTCAAGGCTGACGGCGAATATTTCGCCGGTGCGCTGCGCGAAGCGCTGGGAAGGCATCCCCACGTGGGCGACATCCGCGGGCGCGGGCTCTTCTGGGGCGTGGAACTGGTGGAAGATCGCGCCACCAAGGCGCCTTTCGACCCGGCGCTCAAGCTGCATGCAAGGGTCAAGGCCGAGGCGATGCAGCGCGGCCTGATGTGTTATCCGATGGGGGGCACCATCGATGGCGTGCGCGGCGACCACGTGTTGCTGGCCCCGCCCTTCATCGCCACCCGCGCGGAGCTGGACGAAATCGTCGTGCGCTTCGCCGCAGCAATGGATTCAGGGACCGCGTCGCTCGAACGCGCCGCGTAACATCGTCGCACCAACAACTGGAGAGACAACATGAAACGACTTGGACTCACGCTATGCGCGGCGGTAACAGCCGCCCTGCTGGCGCCCTCAGCGATGGCGCAGCAGAAGTACCTCACCATCGGCACGGGCGGGGTGACCGGCGTCTACTACGCCGCGGGCGGCGCCATCTGCCGCCTCGTCAACAAGGACCGCGCCAAACACGGCATCCGCTGCTCGGTGGAATCGACCGGCGGATCGGTCTTCAACATCAACACCATCAAGGCCGGAGAGCTCGACCTCGGCGTTGCCCAATCCGACGTGCAGTACAACTCCTCCAAGGGCCAGGGGCAGTTCAAGGAAGCCGGCGCCTTCGGAGAGCTGCGCGCCGTGATGTCGCTGCACCCGGAGCCGTTCACGGTGCTGGCGCGCAAGGACCTCGGGGCGAAAAACTTCTCCGACATGAAGGGCAAGAAGTTCAACGTCGGCAACCCCGGTTCGGGCACGCGCGCATCGCTCGAGGAGCTGATCGCCGCGATGAACTGGAAGCTCACCGACTTCGCGCTCGCCTCCGAGCTCAAGGCCGACGAACACGGCCCGGCGCTCTGCGACGGCAAGATCGACGGCTTCTTCTACGGCGTGGGCCACCCGTCCGCCAACATCCAGGATCCCACCACCACGTGCGGCGCGAAGCTGGTCTCGGTCACCGGCCCGGCAGTCGACAAGCTGGTGAAGGAGAAGCCCTACTACGCCTATGCCTCGATCCCCGGCGGGCTCTATCCGAACAACCCCGACGAGACCAAGACCTACGGCGTGCTGGCCACGCTGGTGTCCTCCTCGAAAGTGCCGGCGGACACGGTCTACGTCGTCGTGAAGGCCGTCTTCGACAACTTCGAGGAATTCAAGAAGCTGCACCCGGCGCTTGCCAACCTCAAGCCCGAGGACATGGTGAAAAACGGCAACTCGGCCCCGCTGCATGAGGGCGCGGCGCGCTACTACAAGGAAAAAGGCTGGCTCAAGTAGGTTGAACCGCGGGGCGGGCAATGGCCCGCCCTTTTTTTTCGCCTGGGGAAACCATGAGCACTTCGCAAGAGCCGGTCAAGCCGTCCGAGGACCTCCAGCAGATCGTCGCGGAAGCCGACACCGGCGGGAGGGTGGTCGTCGGAGCCACCGGCAAGCTGATCTTCGTGATCGCGGTGGCGTGGTCGCTCTTCCAGCTCTGGTACGCCTCTCCCCTGCCCTTCACGTTCCATTTCGGCATCTTCAACGATACCGAGGCGCGCTCGCTGCACCTTGCGGTGGCGCTTTTCCTCGGCTTCCTGTGCTATCCCGCGCTCATGAAGTCGTCGCGCGCCAGCGTGCCCTGGTACGACTGGATCCTGGCCGTGGCGGCCGCCTTCGCAGGGGCGTATTTTATCCTGTTCTACAACCAGCTCGCCATGCGTCCCGGCCAGCCGACCATGACCGACATCGTCGTGGCATCGGCGGGGATCGTGTTGCTGCTGGAAGCCACGCGCCGCGCGGTCGGCCTGCCGATGACGGTGCTTGCCGTGCTGTTCCTGGTCTACATCATGGGCGGGCGCTACATGCCCGACATCATCGCCCACAAGGGGGCGTCCCTGGAGCGCATGCTCTCGCACCAGTGGCTCACGACCGAAGGCGTCTTCGGCGTGGCGCTCGGCGTCTCCTCCAGCTTCATCTTCATCTACGTGCTTTTCGGCGCCCTGCTCGACCGCGCGGGAGCCGGCAACTACATGATGCAGGTCTCCATGGCGTTCCTGGGCCACCTGCGAGGCGGTCCCGCGAAGGTGGCCGTCGTCTCCTCGGGGCTCAACGGCCTCATCTCGGGCTCGTCGGTTTCCAACGTGGTCTCGGGTGGCATCTTCACCATCCCGCTGATGAAGAAGGCCGGCTATGGCGGAGTGAAGGCCGCGGCGATCGAGACCATGAGCTCGGTCAACGGCCAGATCATGCCCCCGGTGATGGGCGCCGCGGCCTTCCTGATGGTTGAATACGCGGGCCTCACCTATACCGAGATCTGCAAGCATGCGTTCCTTCCGGCCGCGCTTTCGTATATCAGCCTCTTCTACATCGTCCACCTCGAAGCGCTGAAGATGGGCCTGCCGGCCTTCGCCGCCGCGCGGGAGCGCACCGGGCGCCAGAAGCTGCAGGCATGGGCCCTGGGGCTATCGGGGACCATTGCCGTGCTCTGCGCCATCTACTACGTGGCGCTCGGCGTGCAGAAGGTGGCCGGGGCGGCCGCGCCGTGGATCCTGGGTTTCCTGCTGGCCGTGCTCTACGTCTGGTGCATCCGCGCCGCGGCGCGCGAGGCCGACCTGCCGCAGGACATCGACGTGCGCAACCCGAAGCTGCCTCAGGCCTGGCCCACGGTGAAAGCCGGACTGCATTTCCTCATTCCCATCGGCACGCTGATCTGGTGCCTGATGGTCGAGGAGCTTTCGCCCGCCCTTTCGGCCTTCTGGGCGACGATGATCCTCATCCTGCTGATGGTGACGCAAAGCCCGCTCACGGACTTCTTCCGCGGGCGCGGCTTCTCCCTCCCGCGGCTGAAGGACGGCGGCTGGCAGGTCGTCGAGGGCCTGAACGATGGCGCGCGCAACATGATCGGCATCGCCATCGCCACCGGCACGGCCGGCATCATCGTGGGCGGCATCACTCTCACCGGGCTCGGCCTGCGGATGACCGAGTTCGTGGAATTCGTCTCGATGGGCAACGTCCTGGTGATGCTCCTCTTCACGGCCTTCGTCTGCCTGGTGCTGGGCCTGGGCGTGCCGACGACCGCCAACTACATCCTGGTGGCCACGCTGATGGCACCGGTGATCGTCGAGCTGGGCGCGCAGTCGGGCCTGGTGATCCCGCTCATCGCGGTGCACCTCTTCGTCTTCTACTACGGGATCATGGGCGACATCACGCCGCCCGTGGGACTCGCCAGCTTCGCGGGGGCGGCAATCGCGGGAGAGGACCCGATCCAGGTGGGGCTGCAGGGCTCGGTGTACGCGCTGCGCACTGTCATCCTGCCGTTCGTGTGGATCTTCAATCCGCAGCTCATCCTGGTGGACGTCCACGGATGGTTCGAGCTGGCGATGGTGGTCCTGGCGAGCCTGGTGGCGTGCCTCGCCTTCGCGGCGGCCACGATGGGCTGGTTCCAGACCCGCTCGCGCTGGTATGAGACCGCGATCCTCCTGGTCGCCGTGCTGCTCCTTTTCAGGCCGGACCTCTTCATGGACCAGCTACACCCGCCCTACGAGACCCGGCCGGCAAAGGACATCTATGCCATCGCCACCCAGCTGCCGGCGGACTACCCGCTCATCCTGGTGATCAAGGGCGCCAACGTGGAGGGCGACGACATCCGCAAGACTGTCTCGGTCCAGCTCGGCAAGCCCGGCGAGGGGCGCGCTCGCCTCAGTACTGCCGGGGCGACCTTGACGGTGCTGGGCGACGAGGTGCGAATCGGCACGGTGCGCTTCGGCAGCCGGGCCAGGCGCGGAGGGTTCGAGCAGGGCTGGGTGGTGGAGGAAATAAAGGTGGAGTCGAGCGCGCCCTCCGCCCACTGGATGTACATCCCCGGGTACCTGCTGGTGGGCCTGGTGGCCTTCCTGCAGCGGCGCCGGATGCGCCCTGCCGCCGGGGGTGGTGCCATGCCTGCCGCAGTCTGAGATAATTCACGCTGGCGCACCGGAGACCCCAATGGCGAACGATGACCTGAACGACCTGCTCGACCGCTTCGACTCGCGCAGCAAGAAGGCGAACGAGGGCGCGAGCACGGAAATGAGCGACGAAGAAGCCTTCGTCGCCGAATTCGAGCAAGCGCGCGAAACCTCCATCCGTCCCACGCTGCTTTCCCTGGGTAACCAGATCAAGCAGCGCGGCCATGACTTCGCGCTTCGCGAGGCGCAGTTCCAGAAGCCGCGCGGCAGCCGCACGCAGCCGGATGAGGCCTTCATCCGCATGCAGATCTACCTGTCGAACGAACCCCCGCCGGAAGCAGGAGACGACGACCGCCGTTGCTACATCCTGTTCAAGACCAACCACAGGAAAAAGATGGTCGAGATGGTGATGAGCGACCTCACCGCGACCGGCGGCGAAACCACGAAGGAAGGCGAGGCGATGGTGAACCAGCTGACCCGGATGTACATCCAGGAAAAATTCGTCCACCTTTTCCGCCGGCTGTCGAAGAAGATCGCCTAGGCAACGCACCCGAAAGGCCGCCGCGGCTTCCCGCCCGGCGGCTTTTTCTTTGGCGCTCGGTTCGCGACCGCACTTACACGCACCGGACCGGCGCGTATGCTCGGGGTGGAGGAAATCACATTGACCACAAGCCTGGAAGCAATCTTCGACTCCTACGACAACAGGAAGCGAACCGAGCTGGAAGCAGCCGAACACGGGACTGCAAAAACGAAGGCCGAGATCGAGCAGGGCTTTGCCGCGCTCAGGGAAACGGTGCTGCCGGTGCTGCGCCGGCTGGAAGCGCAGATCGCGGCCAAGGGCCACAAGGCCAAAACCACCGAGAAGCTGGGTGACACCTATCCCGCGGCGGTGCTCGAATTCACCCCCGAGCAGCGGACCAAGGGCCCGCCCTTCCACGTCGCTTCGCGAATCGCCTTCAGCTGCTACGGCGGCGCGATCGAGACCAAGCCCGAGATCGGCGCCACGGTGCAGCAGGCGGTCGCGCGGATCAGGATCGAGGAGCTGAGCGAGGCGTGGGTGATCGAACAGGTCGGCGCAATGGTCGCCGCGGCCCTGGAGAAAGCCTGACGGCCTCTCCCGCGCCGCCTCCAGAATGGAAAAAGCCCGGGAAGCCCCCGGGCTTTTTTTGTGGTTCACGCGCTTCAGCGGCGCGGGGCGATCTTCCCACCGTCGTCCGAGACGATGATTTCCACGCGGCGGTTGAGCTGGCGCCCGGCCGCATCGCTGTTGGAGGCCACCGGATACGACTCGCCATAGCCGCGCGAGCTCATGCGGTCGTTGGCCACACCCATGTCGAGCAGCGCGGTACGCACCGAGCGCGCGCGGTTGTCCGAGAGCTCCTGGTTGAGGCCGGCACCACCCGTGCTGTCGGTGAAGCCTTCGATCATCACGGTGCGTTGCGGATACTGCTTGAAGAAATCGGCCAGCTTGCGCACGTTGCTCACGCCGCGCGGCTTGAGCTGCGCCTCGTTGGTGTCGAAGAGCACGTCACCCAGCGTGACCACCATGCCGCGCTCGGTCTTTGTTGCTTCCAGATCCTTCAGTTGCGCTTCCAGCTGGCGCGCGCGGCCTTCCGCGTCCATCGCCTGTTGGCGCGCGATCGAGGCGCTGACCTGCGCATCGGTTGCCGCCTGGCGCTCCATGCCCGCCTGGCGCTGCGCGCCTTCGGCTTCGCGCTGCGATGCCGCCGACTGGCGCTGCGAGGCCTCGGCCTGGCGCATTGCCGCTTCCGAATCCCGCTGGGATGCCGCGGCGTTCTGCTGCGAGGCGGCGGCGTTGCGCTGCGAATTCATCGCGTCGCGTTGCGAGGCTTCGGCGCTGCGCTGGGCCAGGGCGGCGCTGCGTTGCGCGCCCTCGGCTTCACGGGTACGTGCCTCCAGGCGGACGCGGTCGCGTTCGCTGGTGGAGTTGGCAATGGCCAGCTCGGAGGCCTTCTGCGAGGCGGTTTCGCGGGCGATGGAGACCTGCTGGCGCGTCACGTAGGCGAGGTGATCCACCACGACGTCCTTTTCGCCCTTGCTGGAAGCGGCGTTGGCGCGGTCGAGCGAATCACTCGCCTGCCTGAGCTCGCCGGCGGCGAGCGAGGCGATCTGCGGGTTGGCCTGGGCGGAGTTGTATTCAAGGCGCGCCTGGGCGAGCGGCGAATCGGTCGCCGGCATGGAGCTGCAGCCGGCCAGGATCGCGATGACCAGCGAGGCGACGGGCAGGAGTCGGAAGTTCTTCATGGGGTGTTCCTCGATTACCTGGGTTTGCGGGCGAGCTCTTCGCGCAGGACGCGAATGTCGTCCTGCATGACCGCCGCGGACTTCTGTGCCTTGCCGGACTGCGCCTTCTTCTCGGCAAGGCGCGCGTCGGCCTGGGCCTGCTCGGCGTATCGGCGGGCATCGGCGTAGTCTTCCTTCGCCATGGCGGCGTTGGCGCGGTCAAGCTTTTCCTGCGCGCTGCGCATTTCCACCGGCGCGTATTCGGCACCACCGGCGCTGACGGCGTTGGCGATCGAGACCTTCGACACCGCAATCTGTTCGGTGGGCGGCGGGACACTGGCGCACCCGGCTATCAGGACGGCGGCGCAGGCGCCAACCGCCAGGTACTTGCGGCAACTATTGAGCTGGTTCATGGGTTCTACCTCGGTCGTGCTGATCGCCGGGATTGAGTCGCCCTCGATCGATTGGGGCCACTATCCTCCCGCGCGGGGCGCCGCGTCCCCCCACGCGCGCCGCAAACCCCTGTAGGCGCGCGCCTACCCGCGGCAGCGACGCGAGCCTGCCGTGCGATAATTTCGCCCGCGCAGCCCCGGTAGCTCAGTGGATAGAGCAGCCCCCTCCTAAGGGGCAGGTCGGACGTTCGATTCGTCTTCGGGGCGCCACTCGACGCCTTGCGGCAAAAAGGGCCAGGCATGAAAAAAACACTCGCGGTACTTCTTGCTGTTGCGGCCCTCGGCGCGGGCGCCTTCGACCTTCAGGGCCACCGCGGCGCGCGCGGCCTGCTGCCGGAGAACACGCTTCCCGCATTCCAGAAGGCACTCGACCTCGGGGTCACGACAATCGAGTGCGACATGGCGATCACCCGGGATGGCGTGGTGGTGATCCACCACGACCTCTGGCTCAACCCGGACATCACGCGCGGGCCCGATGGCAAGTGGCTGGAGCAGCGCGGGCCGGCGATCGCGGAGCTAACCTTCGAGGAACTGCGCAAATACGACGTCGGGCGCCTCAAGCCGGGCACCGAATATGCAAAGGGTTTTCCCGACCAGGTTGCCGTGGATGGCGCGCGCATACCGCGCCTTTCGGATCTCTTCGACCTGGTGAAGAAGTCGGGCAATACCAAGGTCGGCTTCGACTGCGAGACCAAAGTGTCGCCGTTCCAGCCCCAGGCCACGCGGCCGCCGGAGGAATTCACGCGCATCGTCGTGGCCGAGATCCGCAAGGCCGGCATGGAGATGCGGACCATGGTGCAGTCCTTCGACTGGAGCACGCTGCGCCAGATCCAGCGCGAGGCGCCCGAGATCCGCACGGTGTACCTGTGCAGCGATCGCTCGATCAAGGCGCGCCGCGGCCCCGGCGGCTCACCGTGGCTCGCGGGGTTCGACCCGGAACAATACGGCAACTCGATCCCGCGCGCGGTCAAGGCAGCGGGCGGGCGCATCTGGGCCCCGCACTTCCCGCTGGTGGACAAGGAGGTGCTTGCAGAGGCGCACAAGCTCGGCATCGTGGTCGTCCCGTGGACGGTGAACGACCCGCTCGAGATGAACCGGCTCCTTGACCTGGGCGTGGACGGCATCATCTCGGACCGGCCCGACCTGGTGATCCAGGAGCGCAAGAAGCGCGGGGGCTGAGCCAAGCCGTGTATCGCGCAGCCCGTTACGCCGCAGCCCTCTTCGCCTCATGCGGGATGCTGGGCGCCGCGGCGCAATTCGTGAAGCCGCCGCCCTGCCCCCCGAAGGACCTCGCCTGCGCGCGCGAGGCCATGAAGACCCACCCGGCCAAGCAACCGGGGTTCTGGAAAGCGGCCTTGGCCAGGCCCCTGGAAGATCGTATCGGCCCCGCGCCGCCGGAACTCATCGAGATCCTGGCCATCGACAACCTGGCCCAGGGTTACCCCAACCAGCCGCGCGTCCCGGTATTGACGTCCGCCTTCATCGCCGACGTGAAGCGCATGTTGGCGGAACTCCCCGAGCCGATCCGCCGCAAGGTCGCACCCAGGCTGGCCGGCATCTATTTCGTCGACGACATCGGCGGCACCGGGTTCGCGGACGCCGTCCTCGACCCCACGGGACAGGCGCACATCGGCTTCATCGTGCTGGACCCCTCCGTGCTCATGGCCCGCACCGCAAACGCCTGGGCCACATGGAAGGACAACACGCCCTTCAAGCCCGACCCCGCCTGGTCGCTTGCGACCCGCATCGAGGCGCCGTCGCGCGACGACACCGCGCGAGCGATCCAGTACATCCTGCTGCATGAGCTGGGCCATGTGCTTTCCATCGGCGAGAAGGTCCATCCGCCGTGGACCGAGGACGCCTCGAAGCTGACCTCAACCGCGCAATACGGGTTCTTCAAGCTGTCGTGGAAGATCGCGGGAGGGAAATACGTCGCGTTGCCGCGATCCGACTTTCCGCAGCGCAGCAACGTGGTGTTCTATTTCGGCGCGAAGCTTCCAGGCCATGCGATGAAGGAAACGTACATCGCGCTGGAGCGCACCGATTTCCCCACGCTGTATGCCTCCACCCACCCGGGCGACGATTTCGCCGAGGCCTTCGCGAACTACGTCCACGTGGTGCTCATGGGCAAGCCCTTCGAGCTGCGGATCGCGAAGGCCGGGAAAGTTGTGCACACTTATCGCGCCTGCTGGTCGCAGCAGCGCTGCGCTGCGAAGAGGGCTTTCCTGGAGGACTTCCTGAACAAGCCCTAGTGGTGAACGCGCCGCGCGATGCGGCCGAGCACGATGGCGATGGCGACGCCCCCCAGGCTGCGCACGATGTCGGGGTGGCGGGCGTAGAAGCGGCTCACTCTCTCGAGCACCCCGGGGTTCTGCTTGCGCGCCTGGCGCGCCACCAGCTCAACGTCCGCGGGATCCACATCGGCGGCAAGCCCCTCCGCGACGCGTGCCCCGGCATGGTATCGGCGCCATATTTCCGGCAAGGCAGCCTTGTCGCGCAGGAACCGTCCCGTGGGCGCAAGGCCGGCGAGCAGGCTGTCAAGCAGGCCCGCGCGCACCGCGGGGTCCGAATGTTCGAACAATGTGGCGACCATCACTTCGAAGGGCGGGGTGTCATCCGCGCGAAAGGCCTCGGCGATCCCGTCCTGGATCGCATCGAGTCCCGCCTGGTGCGCTACTTCGCCGAAGTCGTCTTCGATGTCCGGGGGCGGCAAGGGCATCCTGCCGTCCGCATACCGTCCCAGTATTTTCATCATGTCGGCTACTCCGTCTTCAAAGTCCGACGGATCACCGGCGCAGGAGTTCGCAAACCCTTCCACACGGCGCACGAAACCTTCTTCGACGCGCCGCGGGGCTGTAGGTCAATGCCGCTTCACGCCCTCCGAAATGTTCTCGAGGGCCTCGCCCATGCGGCTGTCGCGCCCTTCCTTCACCGCCAGGTCGCCCAGGGAAACGATGCCGACCAGCTTGTCGTCCGCGTCCACCACCGGCAGCCGGCGCACCTGGTGCTCGCTCATGAGTTCGGTGGCTTCGGACGTCGGCATGTCCGGGGTCGCCGTGATCACGTCGTCGCTCACGATGTCGCTGATTTTGGCGGCGAAGTCTCCATCGGCGACCGCACGCACCACGATGTCGCGGTCGGTCACCACGCCGACGAGGCGGCCGTCCTCGACCACCGGCACCACGCCGGTGTCCTCGTCGCGCATGATGGCCGCGGCGGTCTGCAGCGTGTCCGACGGCTTCACGGTCCTGGGATCGGGGGTCATGACTTCGTTTATCTTCATCGCGGGCTCCTTGTGTTGGATCGATTGGACCCCGCGACTCACGAGCGGTTCGCGATCCGCCGGGCGGCGCCCGAAAGATCCAGCACGTGCATCCCCAATCCCCCGCGGTCGACGATGTACACGTAGCCGCGCTCGTCGACCTCGACGTTGTTGGTGACGGGGTTCCCGGCGGGAATGAAATAGGCGGCTTCCACGGGTCTGTAGGGGTCGCGGATATCCAGCACGCGCACTCCGGCGTTGAAAAACGCGATGAAGACCAGCTTGCGGTAGTAGACCGGCGCGAAGCTTTCGTTCGACGAATGCGCGCCGAAACGCCCGCGCGCGCAGAAGTTTCCGCTCGCCTCGGGCACCGTCCACCCGGAAACGGTCATCGGCCGCGCCTCGGCGGTGATATCGGCCAGCCAGACCATCTGGCGCGCCTCGCCGCAATGGCTCGCGAGCGCCTCGTTCACCACCAGCACGAAATCGCGCCTGCCGCGCCCGGGCTCCTTCGCGAACTCCTCGACCTCGAGCCCGAGGATGGGGAAGGTCGTGTCTCGACGGCGCCGGTGACCGGGTTGAGCGCGCGGCCCGCGTGGTGGCCGACATAGGCGAACCAGCGCGTTCCCTGGCGCGTGATGACCGGCTGGTAGCTCGAGCGCCCCTGCAGGCCGTGGGTGCCCACGAGGTCCATGTCGCGCTTGTCGTGGGCCGCGGCGTTCAGCGCGAGGGCAAGCGCCAACAAGAAGGCTCGGGTCATCCGCGCAATATGATGACCAGCACGCCCGAAGACTTCGGGCAGCTGCTTCAGTCGGAAAACGAACGCTGGGGGGAAGTGGTGCGGGAAACCGGGATGACGGTTAATTGAGCGTTTCCGGCGGCACGCGGCGCAGGGTGAGTTCGCCGGACGTCGTGATGCGCTCCGCGAAGCGGATGTTCTGCTTCACCGCTTCCATGTAGAGGTTGGGCCCGCCGAAGTGGCTCTGCGCATAGCGGTACGCGCCACCCAGATCGCCGTCGAGCCGCTTGCTGGCGTTGTGGTAGAACGACGGCGTCTTCTTCAGCAGGTCTTCCGGCGACGCAAACACCACCACTTCGCCGGTGTCGGTGCGCTTGCGCGTGATGCCCCCGGCGACGAATTCCGGGAAGAGGCGGTCCCGGCACTTCTCCAGGTAACACCGGTCCGACATCTGCGCGATGATGTCCGCCGAGCCCAGCAGCGAGCCCAGCAGGCGGAACATCGGGTGGGCCAGGCGGATGCTTTCCACCGAGCGTTCGTAGCCCGTGAAATGCAGGATCTGCCCCGCCGCGTCGGCGAAATCTTCCATGCCCAGCTCGGGCAGGTACTCCTTCAGGAATTTCCCGCCGCGGCTGACGTGTGTGGCGGTGTATTCCGCGCCGTTGTGGTGGCGGGTGTCGTTGCTCTTGCGGATGTAGCCGCAATCGTGGAAGAGCGCGCAGATGACGCCGAGCTGGAACAGGCGCTCGTCCATCGCCGGCCCGTCGCCGCGCGAACGTTCGTAGCCGTCCAGCAGGCGCGCCATGGCAAGCGTCACGTCGAGCACATGCTGGAGATCGTGGTATTCGGTATCGCAGCGCGCGTAGCCGGGGTATTCACCGCGATACAGGCGCACCAGGTCGTCGAAAGCGCGCACCAGCACCGGCGCCTGGGGGCGGTTGTGCAGGGCGCGGAAGATGCGGGTCACTTCGAGCTTCACACACACCGGATCGGTGGTGTTGATGCGGTTGGTGACGTCGAATTCGCTGCGGCGGAAGTTCATGCGCTGGCTCCAGAATGCCTTGTTTTTATTGGGCTTTTTTGGCTTCCACCCATCGGACGGCTGGGCGCTATTTGACCCTATTCCCTCGCCACTCGCAAGGGGTGGCGCGGCCTGTGGAAGCAGAGTACTGTTTTCGAAATTAGAGGAGAGACGCCATGGTGACTGCCACTGCGGAGAGCGCAGAAGAAATCAAGCGGCGCATCGGCGAGCTCAACCTGGAACACCGGGATCTCGACCGGGCGATCGAAGCGCTGGAGCAGAACCCGCTCCATGACGAGCTGCAACTCAAACGCCTCAAGAAGCGCAAGCTCATGCTCAAGGACCAGATCTTCATGCTGCAACGCCAGCTGGTCCCCGACATCTCGGCCTGACCCAAAACCAGGGACAAAACCAGGGACGCACCCTACTTTCTGAAAACCAGGGACGCACCCTACTTTTGGCAAAAGTAGGGTGCGTCCCTGGTTTTCTCCACCTCTATAATGTCGGCTTCCCCCCCCTCGAAGCAGGCATGCGAAAAGCCCTCGTCGCCCCCGTCGTTGCTGTCCTCGTGGCGGGTGTCGGCGCCCTCTCCTATTGGGCCGGCACGCGCAACGCGCCGAAGTCCACGGGCCCTGCCGCCGCAATGCCCGCAAAGGCGGCCCCGGCCGGCATCGTGGTGGAGGCCACGAAGGTTGCGGTGGTGAGCCTGCCGCAGGCGCTTACGGCGGTGGGCAGCCTGCGCTCCGACGAAACGGTGATCGTCCGCCCCGAAGTCCCCGGCCGCGTGTCGCAGATCCTCTTCAGGGAAGGCGAACGCGTCACAAAGGGCGCGGTGCTGATCAAGCTTGACGATTCGGTGCAGCAGGCCGATGCCGACCGCGCCAAGGCCAACTTCACGCTTTCAAGAACCAAACACGAACGCGCCATCGACCTGCGCAACAAGGGGTTCCTGTCGACCCAGGCGCTGGACGAGTCGGACAACTCGCTCAAGGTCGCGAAGGCCGATGCCGATCTGATGGAGGCGCGCCTGTCCAAGACCACCATCCGCGCGCCCTTCTCCGGCACCATCGGCCTGCGACAGGTGAGCATCGGCGACTATGTAAAGGAGGGCCAGGACATGGTGAACCTGGAATCCCTCGATCCCCTGAAGGTGGATTTCCGTGTGCCGGAACTGGCGCTGTCGCAGGTGAAGGACCGCCAGACGCTCCAGATCACGCTCGACGCGATCCCCGACAAGGCCTACGACGGGCGCGTGGTGGCGATCAACCCGCTGATCGACGCCAACGGCCGCTCCATCGTGCTGCGCGCCCAGGTCCCCAATACCGACGGCAAGCTGCGCCCCGGAATGTTCGCGCGCGTGCGCCTCTTCACCAGCGGATCGAAGGACACGATGGTGGTCCCGGAAGAGTCGCTTTTCCCGATCGGCGAAGACAAATACGTCTACAAGGTGGTCGACAGGAAGGCGCAGCGCCAGAAGGTGGAGATCGGCGCGCGCCGCGACGGCCGCGTGGAGGTGCTGGGTGGCCTGGCGCCGGAAGACGTCGTGGTGACCGCAGGCGGCCTCAAGCTGCGCGAAGGTGCCTTGGTGACGGTGACGGCCCCCGCCGCCGCGCCCACCACCCCGGTGCTCAACGACGCGCCGAAGTCGAAGGGCTGAAGCGGTGACCCTGCCCGAAATCTGCATCCGCCGCCCGGTCTTCGCGACGGTGCTGTCGGTTGTGGTGCTGCTGGTGGGCATCATCTCGTATTCGCGCCTGTCGGTGCGTGAATACCCGCGCATCGACGAGCCGGTGGTGACGGTGGAAACGCGCTACGTCGGCGCCAGCGCCGAGGTGGTCGAATCCCAGATCACCAAGGTGCTAGAGGATTCGCTCGCCGGGATCGAAGGCGTCGACGTCATGACCTCGGTGTCGCGCTCGGAGACCTCGCAGATCACGGTGCGCTTCAAGCTCTCGCGCGACCCGGATTCCGCGGCGGCGGACGTGCGCGACAAGGTGGCCCGCGTGCGCGCGCGCCTGCCGGATGCGGTCGACGAACCGGTGATCGCCAAGGTGGAGGCCGATTCCTTCCCCATCATGTGGCTCGCCGTCTCCACCCCCACCAAGTCGGCGATCGAAGTCTCGGACTACGTAAGCCGCTACATCAAGCCGCGGCTGTCGACGCTGCCGGGGGCTGCCGACGTGCGCATCTTCGGCGAGCGCAAGGTCTCCATGCGGGTTTGGCTGGATCCCGCCAAGCTCGGCGCCTACCGCCTCACGCCGCAGGATGTGGAAGACGCGCTGCGGCGCCAGAACGTGGAGATCCCGGCCGGGCGCATCGAAAGCGACAAGCGCGAATTCTCCGTCCTTTCGCAGACCGACCTGCAGACCCCGGCGCAGTTCGAAGCCATCGTGATCCGCGACGTGGCGGGCTACCCGGTGCGCATCCGCGACATCGCGCGCGTCGGCGTGGCGCCGGTGGAAGAACGCGTGGTCGCGCGCTTCATGGGCAATTCCGCCGTCAGCATGGGTGTGATCAAGCAGGCGGTGGCCAACCCGCTCGACCTTTCGAAGGCGGTTCAGGCCGAGGTCGTGGAGATCAACAAGACCCTCACCGACATGAAGATCGAGGTGATCTACGACTCGTCGCAGTTCATCGAGTTCTCGATCAAGTCGGTGTTCCGCACCATCCTGGAGGCGATTGTGCTGGTGGCGCTGGTGATCTTCCTCTTCCTGCGCAACCTGCGCGCCACCATCATCCCGCTGGTCACGATCCCGGTCTCGCTGGTGGGCGCCTTCACCTTCATGTACCTCTTCGGCTTCAGCGTGAACACCCTCACGCTGCTGGCCATGGTGCTGGCCATCGGCCTGGTAGTGGACGATTCCATCGTGGTGCTGGAAAATATCTACCGCCACCTCGAGGAAGGCATGTCGAGGCTCGACGCCGCGATGTTGGGCGCGCGCGAAATCGCCTTCGCGGTGATTGCGATGACCCTCACGCTGGCGGCCGTGTATGCCCCGCTCGCCTTCCAGACCGGGCGCACCGGGCGCCTCTTCATCGAATTCGCGCTGGCGTTGGCCGGCGCGGTGCTGGTGTCCGGTTTCATCGCGCTCACGCTCTCGCCGATGATGTGCTCCAGGCTGCTGCGCCACAACGAAAAACACGGCAAGTTCTACAACGTCACCGAACGCTGGCTGCAGAACCTTGCTTCGGGCTACAAGCGCGTGCTGGATTCGGCGCTGCACCATCGCGCCTACGTGATCGTGGCGGCACTTGCGGTCGCGGGGCTTTCGGTGGTCCTCGGCCTGACGCTGCGCTCCGAGCTTTCTCCGATCGAAGACCGCGGCGCCATCTTCGGCTTCGTGAGCGGCCCGGAAGGCTCGACCGTGCGCTTCACCACCGACAACCTGAAGAAGGTGGAGGACATCTACCGCACGGTGCCGGAAGTCATCAAGTTCAACGCGGTGGCGGGGTTCCCGACGGTGTCCGACGGCATCGCCATCGCGCGCCTGGCGCCGTGGAACGAGCGCACGCGCAAGCAGCAGGAAATCACCACGGCGCTGATGCCGGAGTTCGCCAGGATCCCCGGGGTGCGCGCCTTCCCCACCAACACGCCCTCGCTCGGCCAGTCCCCGCGCAGCCGCCCGATCGAGTTCGTGATCATGTCGCAGGCGCCCTTCGAGGTGCTGCAGCGCTACGTGGATGCGATCATCGCGGAGGCCTCGAAGACCCCGGGGCTCCAGAACCTCGACTCGGACCTGCGCCTGGACAAGCCCGAGCTCAAGGTGAGCGTGAACCGCGAAAAGATCAGCGACGTCGGCGCCTCCGTGGAAGCGGTGGGCCGCACGCTCGAGACCATGCTCGGCGGGCGGCAGGTGACGCGCTTCAAGAAGGACGGCGAGCAATACGACGTCATAGTGCAGGTGGCCGACAGCGACCGCCGTTCACCCACCGACATCTCCGGCATCTACGTGCGCGGCAAAAGCGGCGAGATGGTGCAGCTATCCAATCTGGTCGGCGTGCGCGAATCGGTCGCGCCCAAGAACCTCAACCACTTCAACCGTATCCGCGCCGCCACCGTTACGGCCACGCTGGCGCCGGGTTATCCCCTGGGCGACGGCATCCTCGCGATGCAGGACGCGGCCAAGAAGGTGCTGCCGCCGACGGCGCAGACCGACCTCAACGGCCTGTCGCGGGAATTCCGCGATTCCTCCACCGAGATCTACTTCGTTTTCCTGCTGGCGCTGGCGTTCATCTTCCTGGTGCTCGCCGCGCAGTTCGAAAGCTTCGTCGATCCCTTCATCATCATGCTGACGGTGCCGCTGGCGATGACGGGCGCACTGCTCGCACTGTGGCTGACCGGCGGCACACTCAACATCTACAGCAAGATCGGCCTGGTGACGCTCGTGGGCCTCATCACCAAACACGGCATCCTGATCGTCGAATTCGCCAACCAGAAGCAGGCGCAGGGCAAGTCCGTGATCGAGGCGGTGGAAGAATCCGCGGTGCTTCGCCTGCGTCCGATCCTGATGACCACCGGCGCCATGGTGCTGGGCGCGGTGCCGCTGGCATTTGCCAGCGGCGCCGGCGCCGAATCGCGCCAGCAGATCGGCTGGGTCATCGTCGGGGGCATGTTGCTCGGCACGCTGCTCACGCTTTTCGTGGTGCCCACCGCGTATACGCTGCTGGCGCGCCGGCACAAGACCTTCGAGGAACGACTGGTCGAGGACCGGGCCGGATCCCCGGCGCCTACGGGCCACGCCGCCGCGGACTAGTGGACTGTAACCATTGAATCGGTAGTATCATCATGCCTGCGGAGGGCGTGATGAA
>Ga0163153_10003248_pt1 | contig 22058 bp, 19 predicted proteins | sample OliLakLV19MP6IB1_FD_148629 | JGI IMG/M metagenome (GOLD analysis project Ga0163153, IMG submission 148629) | Freshwater microbial mat bacterial communities from Lake Vanda, McMurdo Dry Valleys, Antarctica - Oligotrophic Lake LV.19.MP6.IB-1 | ecosystem: Environmental > Aquatic > Freshwater >...
AGAGTCCTCCGAGGGGGGTGGGGAAGGGGAAGTGATCAGCGGTCCAGCAGCGTCCGCGCGCTCGAAGAGCGGCTCGGTCAGCGCGCGGAACAGGGCCGCGGCAGCGAACAGCACAATCCCGAGCAGGAGCAGGAAGAAGTTGTGGTGCAGTGGCGTCGCGAAGATCGCGACGAAGCCTGGGGCACAAAGAGCCAGGAACAGTAGCCGCCGACGCCGGCGTGTCCGGGTCCAGCGCGCCGGCACCCGAGACGCAAGACCCGCGAAGGCGTGGATCCAGGTGGCGACGTGCGGCTGGCGGCCAGGATGGGCCTTGGTCGTTTCATCGGGTTGGCGAGGCATGGTCATGCGACCCTCGCCTCGACGAGTTGGTCGCTGAGGTATTTCGCGACGTCCGGGTGTCCGACCGCCGCGAAGTAGGCCGGCGCAAACCCGGCCCGCCCGTGCTCCCCAAGGAGCGCCGTCATGAGCTGCTGATCGCCGGGCGAAGAGGCGCCCACCGTCGCCAGGGCCAGGGGCCCAAGACCCAGCTCGAACAGCCGGTTGCCGGTGCTCGACTGATAGTAATATTCCCGCTTGGGCGTGGCGTTGGCGATGATCCTGACTTGCTGCGCGTTCAGGCCGAACGCCTCGTAGAGCGCCAGGATCTGTGGCGTCTGGGCATCCGGGTTGGGCAGGAAGACCCGGGTCGGGCAGTTCTCGATGAGGGCCGGCGCGATCGATGAGTTGGCGATGTCGGCCAGGCTCTGGGTGGCGAAGACCACGGCGACGTTGAATTTGCGCAGCGTCTTCAGCCACTCGCGGATCTTCGCGGCGAAGGCTCCCCGATCCAGGAAGAGCCAGGCCTCATCGAGGACCAGCAATGTCGGCCGGCCGTCGAACCGCTTCTCCAGGCTTCGGAAGATGTAGGTCAGGACCGGGGCCAGCGCGGCCTTGCTGGTCATCAGGTCCGACATCTCGAAGGTCTGCCAACGGGCGTCCGACGAGAGGTTTTGCTGGGCGTCGAGCAGATGCCCATGCGGCCCGCTAAGGGTGAAGGGCGCCAAGGCCGCCTTCACGGTGTGATCCTGGATGGTCGCCGCCAGCAGCGTCAGGGTGCGTTGTTCGAGGGGGCCGGCCGCGAGGTTCTTGATCGCGCCCCAGATCTCTTCCTTTACTGGCGGCGTGATCTCCACGCCCTCAGCAGCCACTAGATCCTGCACCCACTCCTGCGCCCAGGCGCGGTCCTCGGCGCCGTCGATCTCGGCCAGCGGCTGGAAAGCCAGTTCGCTGTGGTCGCCGCCAAGGTGGAAGAACTGCCCACCGGTGAGCAGCGTGGCCGCGCGAGAACTGGCGCCCTTATCGAAGAAGAAGACCTGGGCCTCGGGGTAGCGGAGCCACTGGGTGGCGATCGTATTGAGCAGCACCGATTTGCCGGCGCCGGTCGGACCCACCACCATCGTGTGGCCGACGTCCCCCTGGTGCAGATCGAAGCGGAACGGGGTCGATCCAGCGGTTCGGGTGACCATAAGGGCTGGCTGGCTGCCGGGATGGCCGCGTTTGGCGCACTCGGCAGTGAGGTGTTCATTACGCGTAGGCCCGGGCCAGATGGCCGACATCGGCATCATGTCGCAAAGGTTCAGGGAGGAGACGAAGGGGCGCCGCAAGTCGGCATAGGCTTGCCCCGGCAGGCTTCCGAGCCAGGCCTCGACCGCATTGATGTCCTCGACCTTGCAGACGAAGCCGACCCGGTTGATGGCGCCTTCCACTTCGCGGACCCGGTCGGCCAGCCGGTCAGGATCGCGGTCCATCAGAGTGACGGTCGGGGTGAAATAGCCGATGGAGGCAAAGTCGCCGCCGAGGATCGCCAAGGCGGCATCGGCATCGTCGGTTTTGGCGGTCGCGTCCGGGTCCTCCAGCTGGGACGGCTCGTGGGTGATGGCTTCCTTGAGCAGGGCCATGACCCCCTTGCGCTTGGCGAACCAGCGTTTGCGCAACGTAGTCACGGCCCTCCGGGCGTCTTCTTTGTCGAGCGGCAGATAGCGGCACACCCAGCGATAGCCGACGCCCAACTCGTTGAGGCGGTCGAGCAGGCCGGGGGACGAGGTCGTCGGGTAGGCGCGCACGGAAATCGTGCGGATGAAACTCTTCCCGAGCCTGGGAAAAAGCCCGCCCTGGAAGTCATCGTCGGTGAGGAAGGCATCGAGATAGGCCGGCGTTTCAGGGGTGTGGACGTAGTGCGGCTTGGTCGAAACGCACCCGTGCAAATAGGTGAGCGTCTCATCGTCGGAGAGCTCCCGGACGCGAGGCATGATGGCGGTCAGGATATCGACGACCTGGCGGACCGTGCCGAGGAAGTCGTTGAGGGCCGCGCGATACATACCCGCCGCGCCGCGGCCGGACGGCGCGTTCTCCAGCAGCAGGCTCTCGGCGGTGCTGATCGCCTCCTCGGGCGGCAGGTAGGTGAGGGTCAGGAAGTAGCGGCTCTCGAAGTGCCGCTCCTCCGCCTCAAACGCCACACGCCGTTCGTCGTCGATGAGGTCGGACACCGGATCGGGAAATTCACCCGCCGGATAATCCTGGGAGGCGGCACGAAGCGCCTCGATGTGCAGACACCAGCGCGAGCCTAAGCGGCGAAGGGCGTTGTTGAGCTGGGCGCGGATCGCCACAAGGCTGGCATCCGTCGAGCTGGCGAGGTCTGGGCCCCGAAAGCTCAGGGTCTTCTGGAAGCTGCCGTCCTTGTTCAGGACGAGACCCGGGCCGATCAGCGCGACCCAGGGAAGATGGTCGAACAGGCGTTCAGCCTTCGGGCGGTATTCCTTCAAATAGAGCAAGGTGAAGTCTCCTCCGAAGAAGCCGAGTGCCAGCGTCGGGCTGGAGCCGTGGGAGCAGGAAAAGGAGGGAGGGGAGGGGGGCCGTCAGGCGTCCCAGTAAGGTTTTTGCCGGATGTGGCGGCCGAGCACGTCGAAGAAATAGGGATCGCGTTTGGTCAGCCAGTAGGCGCAGACGTGGACAGCAAGGCCCAAGGGGATGCCGATCATTGGGACCTGCAGCCCCAAGGCGAGCGTCGCGGTCACGGTGCCGTTCAACACCGCGATCATCCGTGGCACGCCGCCTATGGTCAGCGGCTCGGACAGCGAACTGTGGAAGCCGATCTCGAAGCCCTCGATCCGGGAACCCGCCATTCTAAAACACCGCCCCGGCGGTCAGGTTGAAGAAGCTGGTCACGAACGTCGTCGCCGTGAACGCGATGGCCAGGCCGAATACGATCCCGATGCCTTTGCGCATGGCCGAGCCGCCCTCAGCGAAGGCAAAGCCAAGCCCGGTGATGACGATGGCGATCACACCGATTGCCTTGGCCACGGGTCCTGCGAGCGAATTCATGATCGTGGTCAGCGGCCCTTCCCAGGGCATGGCCGTGCCGCCGCCGGCCGCCCAGGCTGGCTCCGCCATCACGAGAGCGGCCCCGACGGCGAGCAGCAGAACCGCCCCCATCGGGTGGCCAAAAGTGATCCCACGACGATTTCTGGAGATGGGTCTCATCACTGGATCCTTCCGTCTCGACAGCCCGTGAAGGCCTCGCCGATCAACCGTGGGTTGGTGCAGAGAGTGGGTCAAGGCCGTTTTTTTCCTAAAAAGCCCGTAATGTGCTTATTTATGTGATTTAGAGTTGTGGCAGCGGACGCAGCTACGCGAGCACTCCGACGACCCATCTGGTCAGCGCGTGATGGCGCGCCCTTTCGAAACTTTGGGCTGTTTCCGCTGCGTAAGCGGCCATTTGAGGGCGGATGCCCGAGTTCTGTGGGCTGTTGATTCGCTGCCCCAGATGGATCGTCTGAGAAGGTTGGCCGGAGCGGCTCGCTAGGCGGGCGGCAATGGCGAAGCTTGATCTAGTGACGCCACTTGAACGTTGGAGCCGAATTCTTCCAGGATCTCGGGATCATGGGCCGTCAGGAAGCGGTCAATTTCGGCGTTGCCGATCAGCCGGGCAAGATATCGTCACGTAGTTCTTCCGGTCGACCTGGCCCGTCGACGTTCCGCAGCGACAGCGGGTAACGGACGTACATCATGACCACCAGCCGGATCACCTCCGGCGACGAGTCGAACCAGCGAAATGGGTTGGGCGCCTTGGTCATGAACTCGGCTAACCGACGCGGTCGCGACAACGGGTCAGGCGCCGGCTCCGCGGAGTACATCGAGGTGGTAAGGTCTAGCTTGGCCTTGGCCGGTAAGCGGCCAAAGGTTCAGGCGCCCCCGTCAAACGCAAGGCGGCCTCCGCGACCGGCCGCCAAGCGCGACCAGGCGAATCTTTTCGGCTAGAGCCGAACCTCACTGGGCCGCCGTAGTTGTGGCCTGAGAAGGAGCTGCGATTGAGCGATCCAAACGTGACCCGGCTGACGACGCACATTGTCACCGCCTACCTGGAACATAACCCCACGTCTGCGGCTGACATTCCCCTGCTGATCAATCTCGTCCATGGCGCACTGTGGGACCCGAGCGGGCTGGCAGCTTCCGCCCAGGGCGCCCCCATCCAAAGACCGTCGGCCGGCGAGATCCGCAAGTCGATCACGCCAGGCGCTCTCGTCAGCTTCGAAGATGGGAAGCGCTACAAGCAGCTGAAGCGGTCTCTCGCCAACCTAGGCCTCACGCCCTCCGCCTATCGCGAGTGTCAATCGGCGTCTAAAAGGGGCTCTGACTCAATTTTGATGAAGTTGCGGTGCCGGATTCCTTCGAAAGCAAGGGAGTCAGCCCATGGCGCGATCGCTACAGCCGTCCACCTTCATTCCGGCAGGCTTGGTGCTGGTGGAGGCCAAAATTGAGGGTGGCGTCGCCGTGATATCGGTGCGCGCCAGGCCGCCGATGGCCGGGCGGTGCAGGTCAGCAGTCCAGGCGCCTTCGGCTTCCGGCCATGGCTGAACCTGCAGCGTGGGGTCTACGGCGTGTTCATGATGCGGCGCGAGCCTGGCGCGCCAACTTCGAGCAGCCTCTTCGACCCCTGGAAACTCATCGACCTGGTCCACGCCGCTGTTGCGACGGGGGATCGGCTAGCAGGCGCTGAAGAAGGCCGCGAACGTGCCGAGTGAAACCGCTCCCACGCGCTATGCCGGCCGCGTTTACATCATCACGGGCGGCGGCAGCGGCATCGGCCGGGCGGCGGCGTTGCGGCTAGCTCCGGAGGGCGCGCAGGTCGTCATAGCCGATCGCCGGGCGGAGCTGGCGGACGCCGTGCTGGCCGAGATCCGTCAGCTGGGGTCCGATGGTCTGGCAGCGTCGTGTGATGTGGCCATTGAGGATGGCGTTTGTCGATGGAGCGGTCCTTGCCGATCGATTGAGAAACGGCAAGAATAGCTGGTGCTTACGACCGTTCGGTCGGTAAACTGAGCGCGCCGATCCGATCGGCTTGAGGATTGCGACGTCGATGAACCCGCGGGCGATGCCGGCTTCGAGCAAGCAGAAGCGCGCGACCGCGACCGTCGCGAGTGCGCCTTCCACCGCCGCGCAATTGCGGGCGCTCCGCGGGCGACGACGCAAGATCTATGGCGAGGCGTCGCGCCTGTTCCTGGAGAAGGGGTACGACGCCACCTCCATGAGCGACATCGCCCAGGCGGTGAACATCACCAAGGCGGGCCTATACCATTTCGTCTCCGGGAAGGAGGAGCTGCTCTTCTCCCTGCTTTCGGTCGCCATGGACGAGATCATGGAAGACGTGGTCACCCCCGCCCTGGCGGTGGAGGATCCCCGGGATCGCCTGAAGGTGATCATCAGCAACCACCTCAGGAGCATTGGCCGCACCACCCGCAGACGAGCGAACCCCTTGACGATGCTGGCGGATGAGCCCGCCGGCCTGGGCCCCGAAAACAGACGGCTGATCGACGAGCGCAAACGCGCCTACCACGGCCTGATCCGCGACACGATCGAGGCGTTGCGACAGCGTGGCGATGCGCCGGCGTCGCTCGATCCGGGCGTCGCGGCCCACTGCATCCTTGGCATGATCCTGTGGATGGTCCGCTGGCGCAGACCTGGCGGCCGTTTGGAGCTCGATCACATCGTCGACCAGATCGTCACCCTTGCGCTTGCGAGTGTCTCCGGGGCCAATGCGCCGACGGCCGTCCGATGTCCTGGGATGACGGCCCGACCGCGTGCAATGGCGGGAGCGTTTGATTAAATGGGCGCATACGTAGTTCGAAGAATCCTCGCGTTGCTACCGACCATGTTCTTCGCGAGCCTCATTGTCTTCTTCTCGATCCGAATGATCCCAGGCGACGTCATCGACCTGATGCTGGCGCAGAATGATGTGGCCAGTAGCCAGGACCGCGAGACCTTACGCCGGGCGCTGGGCTTGGATCTCCCGGTGTGGCGCCAGTATGTGATCTGGCTGGGTTCAGCCTTGCGAGGCGACCTGGGCCACTCCCTTTGGGAGAACGCCCCCGTGGGCCGGCTCATCCTGCAGCGGTTGCCGGTGACGCTGGAACTCGGCGTGCTGGCGCTTCTCGTCTCGATCAGCGTCGGCATTGCCATCGGCGTCTATTCCGCCGTGCGGCAGGACACGCCCGGTGACTACGTGGCCCGATCCTTCTCGTTACTTATGCTTTCAGTGCCTGGATTCTGGCTGGGAACCTTGGTGATGGTGTTCCCCTCCGTCTGGTGGCGGTGGTCTCCGGAGCTCGAGTTCGTGCCGCTGTTCGAGGATCCCTGGCGGAACCTCAGCCACGTGCTTGTGCCCGCCATTCTGCTGGGCCTGTCCCTTTCGGCGATCACCATGCGCATGACACGCACCATGATGCTGGAAGTTCTGCGGCAAGACTACGTCCGGACAGCGCGCGCCAAGGGTCTGGGGGAGGGCGCGGTGATCCTTCGGCACGCCCTGCGGAACAGCCTGATCCCGGTGATCACGCTGATCGGGCTCCAGGCCCCGCTGCTCATTGGAGGCGCGGTGATCCTGGAGCAGATCTTCATGCTGCCCGGCATGGGGTCGCTCTTCCTCGACGCCGTTTTCGCACGCGACTACCCGATCGTAACCGGCGTCTTCCTCGTCGTGGGCCTGTCGGTGCTGATCATCAACCTTCTGGTCGACCTGGCGTACGGCTACCTCGATCCTCGGGTGCGGTACGGATGAGCACACTCCACCTGGACGCCGCGGCGCCGGGGGCTGTTGGCTTTCGCAGCCTGGTCCTTCGCCTTGTTCGGGAGAAGCCGCTGGGGGCGTTCGGCGCGGCTGTGTTCCTGCTGTTCCTCGTCGCCGCCATCTTCGCCCATCAACTCGCCCCCGCCGGAGAGAACGACACACAGCTGTTCAGCCGACTGCTGCCTCCGTCCTCCCAGCACCTGCTGGGGACGGACAACCTCGGACGCGATGTGCTGTCGCGGCTTCTCATTGGCGCGCAGGTGTCGATGTTGGTTGGCGTCCTCACTTCGGCTCTGGCCACGGCGATCTCTGTCGTGATCGGCATGGCGGCGGGTTACTTCGGTGGACGCGTGGACATGGCGACCCAACGCTTCGTCGACGCCTGGATGATCTTCCCGGATCTCGTGCTGCTGATCGTGGTGATCTCGGTGCTTGGGCCGGGAATGACACAGATCATCGTTGTGCTGGGCCTGCTCTATGGCATCGGCGGCTCGCGCATCATCCGCGGCGCCGTGATGTCCATTCGCGAGAACACCTACACCCGCGCCGCGCAAACCATCGGCGCCTCACCCCTCTACATTCTCTGGCGCCACATCCTGCCAAACATAGGGCCGGTGGTGATCTTGCTCTTCACCTCGCGGATCGGGGCGGTGATCCTGGCCGAAGCGGGACTGTCATTCCTGGGCCTCGGCGTGCCACCGCCGGCGGCGACCTGGGGTGAGATGCTCACCGGATCGGGCCGCTCCTACATGTACGTCGCGCCGTGGTTGGCGCTGGCCCCCGGCATCTGCCTGACGCTGACGGTCTTCTCCATCAACGTCTTCGGCGATGCGCTGCGCGACCTTCTCGATCCGCGCATGCGAGGCGTGCGATGAGAGCCCTGCTCGCACTGCTCGCCGTCCTGCTGCTCAGCGCGTGCGGACCACAGCGCGCCGCAACCCTGCCGTCACCCTCCCCAGCCGACCGTCCGCAGTACGGTGGCGAGCTGAACATCGGCACTGTCTATGTGACGCTGTCAGCCCTTTCCTGGGATCCGGCCGACTGGACCTGGAAAAGCAATCACGACACGGGAAACGTCCGCGAGCAGCTCTTCGCGGCAGACCTCTCGAAAGCCGCCAGCCGCGGCGGCCCCTTTGCATACACCCTTGACGCCTACATTCCGGCAACGGCGATGCGCGGCGAGCTTGCCGAGCGCTGGGAGTGGGAGGGGCCGCTGACCCTAGTGGTCCACCTTCGTCGCGGCGTGATGTGGCCCGACAAACCGGGCGTTATGAAAGCGCGGGAGTTGGACGCGCAGGACATCGTCTACACCTATCGATATACTGCGCAGAGCCCAAAGAAGATTGGTGATTATTTCGATTATATAGACCGAGTAGAGACGCGCGGCTCCCATACTGTCGTCTTCCACCTGAAGACCTTCAACGTCGAGTGGCCTTACCGGTTCGGCTACGGCTACTACTCTGGGATCGTGCCGCGTGAGGCCGCGAAGGTCGACCAACGAGACTGGCGCAATGTGGTCGGCACCGGCCCCTTCAAGCTCGACCGCTATCTTCAGGGCAGCGTCCAGAGTTTCGCCAGGAACCCGAACTATTGGGACACGGAGACAATTGGCGGAATCCACCGCCAGTTGCCGTTCGTGGATCGGGTCACCTACCGGATCATCAAGGACGAGGCGACGTACGTCAGCGCTCTGCGAACCGGAAAGCTCGATGTCCTGGAGAGTGTCCGGTGGACCATGGCTGAGCACCTCATGGAGACCACGCCTGAGCTGAAGTGGCGGCGATGGTTGTCGCCCCAGGGAACGCTCATCGCGCTGCGAGTGGATCGCGAGCCTTTCGATGACGTTCGGGTCCGCCGAGCCCTCAATATGGCGATCGACAAGAAGCGCCTGTTGGAAACCCTCTATGAGGGCCAGGGCGAGCTGATGGCCTTTCCGCAACACCCGGAATTCGGGCCCTACTTCCAGCCGCTCGCAGAGATGCCGCCTTCGGTGCGCGAACTGTTCGAGTTCGACCCGCAGAAGGCCCGCAGGCTGCTAGCCGAAGCAGGCTATCCGAACGGCTTCTCCACCACGATGCAGGTCTGCAGCTGCAGCACACCCAACATGGATCTGGCGGCGGTCATCGTCGACTACTGGTCGAGGGTGGGCGTGAAGGTGACGATCGAGCCGCTCGAGTACGGCGCCTTTCTCTCCACCATGACGACCGGCACTCACGGCCCGGCCTATATGTTCGCCACCGGCCATGTCAGCCCGACGACGACACTGCGCAAGAACTTCTTTACCGGCCAGCAGTGGAACGCGGCCAGGTATTCAGACCCGGAGTTCGACCGGGCAATCGACCGGGTAACGGAGATCCGGGACGAGAGCGAACGCACGCGCCTGGTGCGCGAGCTTACGGTCCGCGGGCTCGACGAGGCGCCCTATGTCTGGCTGCCAACACCGTACCTCTTCACGGGCTGGTGGCCCTGGGTGCGGAACTACGGCGGCGAACTGCGTGCCGGCGCGGTTCGGCCTGGGCCGATCTACGCCCGAGCGTGGATTGATCACGACCTTAAGAAGCGGATGGGTTTCGAATGAGCCCTCTGTTGGAGGTGGAGGACTTAGTCGTCGAGTTCCGCACCGAGCGGGGGCGCCTTCGCGCCGTCGATGGGGTTTCCTTTTCCGTGGACCGTGGGGAGACCCTGGCCATCGTGGGCGAGAGTGGCTCGGGCAAGAGCGTTACGGCCCTGTCTCTGCTCCGTCTGGTGGGTGACGCCGGCCGGATCCAGGCGGCCCGCGCGACCTTCGAAGGCGTCGAGCTGTCCGGCCTCGACAGCGCGGGCATGCGGGCATTGCGGGGCAACCGCATCGCCATGATCTTCCAAGAGCCAATGTCCTCGCTGAACCCGGTGATGACGATCGGCGAGCAGGTCGCCGAACCCCTGCGGCTCCACAAGGGCCTCAGCCGCCGCGAGGCCCGGGCTGCGGTCGGAGACCTGCTGGCGAAGGTCTCGATACCTGACGCGCGCGAGCGCCTCGACGAGTACCCGCACCAGTTTTCAGGCGGCATGCGGCAGCGCGTGATGATCGCAATGGCCATCGCCTGCCAACCCGCGCTGATCATCGCCGACGAGCCGACGACGGCCCTCGACGTCACCGTGCAGGCGCAAATTCTCGACCTGCTCAAGACGCTGCTCCGGGAAACCGGCGCAGCGATGATCCTGATTACGCATGACCTCGGGGTTGTCGCTCGCGTCGCCGACCGGGTGGCCGTGATGTACGCTGGGCGCATCGTAGAGAGCGCCCCCACCCGCGAGCTGCTTGCGGCTCCGCGGCATCCCTACACCCGCGCCCTGCTCGCCTCCTCGGTGGGGCCCGGCGCGGGCGCCAAGACCCGCCTGGAGACGATCGAGGGCCAGCCTCCGGACCTGGCCCGCCTCGCCGGTGGCTGCGCCTTCGCGCCGCGATGCCCGCTTGTCCAGACGATCTGCCACGGGGCCCCGCCACCCCTCCGGAGCGAGGGCGTCCGTCAGTGGGCTTGCTACGTCGATGTCTGACTCAAACGGACCCCTCCTCAAGGTCGAGGACCTCAAGGTCCATTTTCCGATCAAGGGAGGCCTTCTTGGCGGCAGGACCACCGCCGTGGTCCGCGCCGTTGATGGCGTGTCGTTCGAGATCCGCCGGGGAGAGACCTTTTCCATTGTGGGCGAGAGCGGTTGCGGCAAGTCGACAACCGCCATGGCCGTCCTGCGCATGCAGCCGATCGACGGGGGCCGAATTTTCTTCGACGGCGAGGACATCAGCTCGCTAAAGCCGGCGAGACTTCGCGCGATCCGCCGGCGCATGCAGACTGTGTTCCAGGACCCGTTCTCCTCACTCGATCCCCGCATGAAGATTGGCGACATCATCGCCGAGCCGTTGGTGGTGCATGGGATAGGCGATGCGCGCACGAGGCGGGCCAGGGTCTCGGATTTGATGGCGTTGTGCGGTCTCCTCCCCGATATGGCTGACCGCTACCCGCACGAGTTCTCCGGCGGCCAACGCCAGCGCATCAGCATAGCCAGGGCGCTGGCGCTTGAGCCCGAACTCGTGGTTTGCGACGAGGCCGTGTCCGCGCTCGACGTCTCCATCCGCGCTCAAATTCTCAACCTGCTGATGGATCTGCAACGCCGCCTGGGCCTCGCCTACCTCTTCATTTCCCACGATCTAACGGTCGTGCGGCATATCAGCGACCGGGTCGGGGTCATGTACCTGGGCAAGCTGGTTGAGGTCGCCGACGCACAGCAGCTCTTTGCAGCGCCGCAGCATCCCTACACCCGCGCCCTTCTCGCCGCAGCACCGACGCTCGACGTAGACCGCCGGCTGGGCGAGCCCGGTCTGTTGAAAGGCGAACAGCCCAGCGCCCGGAACCCGCCGCCTGGTTGCCGGTTCAACTCCCGCTGTCCCGTAAAGGTTGAGAGGTGCTCGGTCGATGAGCCCGCGCTCAAGATGCTGCCCACCGGCGGGCAGGTGGCGTGTCACCTCGCAGGCTCAGCGGCGGCATGGTCAGCAGCACGCACCAGCGACCTTCCTGGCGCCGACGCCTAGCCCTGTCCACGCCGTCGGAAGAGGTTCACCTTGTCGCCGACAAACCGCTCCCGTCGTCGCTGACGCAGACAGCCTATTCAGGCCCACCGCCATAGAGGAGAGGCTTCGGCGCCACCGGTCGCCCCCCTACATAGGCCGCCACCAGCGCCTTGAAGGCGGCTGCCCGGGTCGGCGGATCGTTCTGGGCGCTCCGCATGAGGGTCGGCCTCAGCATCTCCCTCGACCAGGAGTCCCATGCCGTTCTCAGCTCTCTGAGTTTTGACGGGTGACGGGCGGCCTGATTGTTGCGCTCGCCTAGGTCGCTACGCAGATCGAACAAGTACTCGTCATCATAGACTCGGACGTACTTCCATTGGCCGGCCCGCACAGCGCCCTGCTCGGATGTTCTCCAGAACAACTGTTTGTGCGCGTCACCCGCCTTCCGACCCGAAAGGTAGGGTCTCAGGTCCACGCCGTCCAAAGACGGATCTGCCGTCGCGCCCGCAACGGCGAGCGCGGTGGCGGTGACATCGAACCCTCTCGCCACCGTCGAACTGGCGCGCCCTTCAGGCAGCTGGCCCTTCCAGCGAAAGATGGCTGGAACTCGAATTCCGCCTTCCAGCACCAGACCCTTCACGCCATTCAGCGATCCGTTCGACGACGTGGTCTGCCAAGTCGGGCCACCGTTGTCGCTGGTGAATACGATCAGTGTATTCTCGGCCAAGCCGTTTCGATCTATCGCCGTGACAATCTCACCGACCGCATCATCCATCGCCGACAGCATGGCCAGGTAAGTCCGACGCTGCGCATCTTTCACCTCCGAAAACCGCTCACGGTAGGCAACCGTCGACTGCAGCGGGGCATGCACGGCATTGAACGGCACGTACAAGAGAAATGGTCTCGTCTTGTTGGCTTCGATGAAGGAGACCGCCTCAGCGCCGAACGCCTCCGTCGTGTGGGCCGGCATGGGCTCCCGGGTCGTACCCCGAAGCACGAACTTCTCGCCAGTCGCTCCGTCGGGTGTGTAAGCCATCGCGCCGTCGAGAAGTCCGTAAAACACGTCGAAACCGCGGGCCGTCGGCCACCTGTCCGGTGTAAAGCCGACGTGCCATTTGCCGATCGCGGCTGTCGCGTAGCCGAGTTCCTTCAACCTCTCAGGCAGAATGCGCTCGCTGCTTGGCAAGCCGAAGCTTGTCGCCGTGCGATCTGCCCGGCTGGGATTGCTGTCGAATCCGAACCGCTGCGGATATTTCCCAACCAACAAGGCCGCGCGGCTGGGCGAACACACAGGGTGATCCGCGTAGTAGCTGGTGAGCCTTACGCCCTCGGCCGCCAGGCGATCAATGTTGGGCGTGGCGACGTCCGTGGCGCCTTGGACGCCGAGGTCTCCGTAGCCGAGGTCGTCGGCCAGAAGTATCACGACGTTCGGTGGACGCGCCGCCGGCGCGGAAGCCACCGCCCAGGGCGAAGCGAGAACCGCCAAGATAAGGAGCCCGCTTAGCGCGTTAGCGCGCCGGAAACACCACATAGCTACTCCCCTCCAAGCCGCTACCCGACGCTGCGGGTCAACCATTTGTTCAGGCCAGGCCTTCAATGAGATCACCATCCCCGCACGTCGCGGCACAAGGACATCGCAAGTTCGTAGCGTGACGCCTCCGTGAGACTGATGGGGTTGCCATCGACAGCGCGTCGCCGACTATTGTTGGACCAGAAACCTCTGGCACGCTACCAATTCTGGGCGGTCGAGATCGATCTGTGACTCGTCATTGGCGTCCCTCTGATGCAGGCACAAAGGACACAGGGCTGGCCATGAAGATCGCGTTCATCCTGCTCACCGCTTTTGTCCTGGTCGGTTGCGGCGATCGGAAGGACAGCCGCGAGGTTGCGACGCGCCCGTGCCCGGCCCAGCCCACCGGCGGCGTCAAGCTGGCCGGCGGGACCTTCATCCTGGGAGGCGGCGCCCTGCTGCCGGAGGAAGGGCCCCCAAGCCGGGTGTCGGTGGCTGCGTTCGAGATCGACCGCACCGAGGTAGCCAACGCCGACTTCGCCGCCTTCGTCGCGGCCACCGGCTACGTCACCATGGCTGAGCGACCGCCTGACCCCGCGCTCTATCCTGGCGTGCCCCTTGAATTGCTGAAGCCGTCATCGCTTGTTTTTGTGCCCGCCCAGGTCGACGCCAGGCGCAGTGCGCCCGACGCTTGGTGGAAGGTGATTGACGGCGCGGACTGGCGCCATCCCGAAGGGCCGGGGAGCGATCTTTATGGTCGGGAACGGCTGCCGGTAGTGCACGTGGCGTATGACGACGCCCTGGCCTACGCCCGCTGGCGGGGCCGCGATCTTCCCACGGAGGCGGAGTGGGAGTTCGCCGCCCAGGCGGGCCTGAGCGGCGCGCGTCACGAATGGGGTGATGCCCCCGCAACCGCTGGGACGCCGCGCGCCAATTACTGGCAGGGGCCTTTCCCCGCCGTGGACTCCGGAGACGACGGTTACAAGGCGCAGCTCGCGCCGGTGGGATGCTTCCCGGCCAGCCGCTACGGCCTCTTCGACATGAGCGGCAATGTCTGGGAATGGACCCGGGACACCTATGGCGCGACAGGAAAGGGGGCGCCTCACCTGATCAAGGGTGGCTCGTACCTTTGCGCCGACGACTACTGTTACCGCTACCGTCCCGCCGCCCGCCAGCCCGGGCCACCGGATACAGGCGGCTCCCATATCGGCTTCCGCACCGTGCGCAGAGCCGCCGAAACCGCATCGTCAGCGCCTGAACGGAGCGCCTCGGTCAGTCGCGGATCGCCGCAGCGAGGTCATCGTGTGCCCCCGGCGGGACGCCTTCCTGGGCGGCGGCCTTCGCCATTTCGGCTATGGCCCTGACGACTGGGGACCGCCAGCGCTCCGGCGTGGTGATCAGCCAGCAGCTATAGGGCTCGGCCAGCGTCAGCGGCACGTTGACCAGCGTTCCAGCCCTGAAGTCCGCCTGGAACAGGAACGACGGCGCGATGGCGACAAAGTCGCCGTGGCGGGCCTGATCCAGGGTCAGTCTGTAGTCGTCGGAGATGAAGGCGTCCAGATTTCCGGCCTGCTCCGGCGTCGCCTCGCCCACCCAGCCTTCGAACATCGGCGACACCTTGCTGCTGGCGACCGGATAGCGGAGCAGCGACGCGGGTTCGATCGGGGTCTCGTGCTGCAGGGCCGGGTGGCCGGGGCGGACGGCGGCCGCCGTGGTGTCGTCGTAGAGATGAACCCGGATCATCTCGCCGTGCTCTCTGGCAAAGTGCGAGTTGCCGATCAACATATCGTAGCGACCGTTGGTCAGTGATCGCATGGCGGTGACCCGGCCGCGAGCCTGGGTGGTCTCCACACGCAGACGGGGAAACCGCGCGCTGGTCATTCGGACCAGTGCCGGAAGCGGCCGCAGCCGGGCCACGGGGCCGACCAGAATTCGCAGCCGTCCCTCCTCGCCCCGCGCCACCTGCTCCAGTTCGGTGGCCAGCGCCTCGGCCCCGTTCAGCAGAGCCTCGGCGCGCTTGGCGACGATCTCGCCGTAGACCGTCGGGCGGGCGGCGGTGCCTCTGCGCTCAAACAGTTTGAGCGACAACTCGGCCTCCAGGCGGGCGATGCTCTTGCTGAGCGTGGGTTGCGACACGCCCAGGACCCGCGCCGCGCCGCCGAAACTGCCGGCGCGGCAAATCATCAATATCTGCTCAAGGTGTCTGAGGTCCACGCCGCACGATATATCCGCATCGCGTCACCGTCACGGGCGCCCGGCCTTACAAGTCCTCTATGCGCGGTGCGGCCAGCCCGTCTGGAACGCGGCGCGGGCGTACAATCCGCATCCTCGCCGACGTCCACCGCCCGGCGGTCGGCCGCGTTGACGACCGCCAGGTCAGGTTGGAAGCCGAGCGCGCGGTCAAGCACGCGTGACGGGCCTCCAGGCTGAGGAATGACGACTTGCCGCCGGCCGCCCTACGCCGCAGGCAAAGGGCAACACCCGCGCCCGTTCCGGGGGGGCGTCTGGGGCCGGCAGCGTCGACCCGCCGCCGGTCGCCCGCAACGGCCGGTCGTCGCCGCCGTAGAGCGCGACCTCGTGGCTGCGCACTGCCAGGCCCGGCCGTCGAGCCGAAGCGGCTGCGCCCGCGCCGCGCCTATGGCGCCTCCCAGCGCGGCTCACGCTTCTCAGCGAAGGCCCGGGAGCCTTCCCGGGCGTCGCCGCTGGCGCGCCGCCGAAGTTCCCACGGGTACTCGCCATGGAAGGCCTCGCGCAGGGAGGCGACATCAAGGCCCGCCATTGCCGTCTGTTTAGTGGCCCGCAGCGCCAGGGGCGAGCAGCGCTTGATGTCGGCGACCCAGCGCGCCACCGTCGCGTCCAGCTCGGCCAGCGGGACCACCTCGTTGACCAGCCCCAGCTCATAGGCGCGCTGGATCGGCATGTGTCGCCCGGTCAGCATGTAGCCCATGGCGGTCTTCAGCGGCAGCTGACGGGGCAGCCGGTGCACGCCGCCCGCGGCGGCGATCAGTCCGCGGCGGGGTTCGGGCAGACCGATCTCGGCGTGATCGGCGGCGATGATGATGTCGCAGGCGAGGGCATGCTCCAGCCCCGCCCCCATGGCGAAGCCGTTGACGCGCGCGATCAGCGGCTTCGCGAAGTCCCAGCGGGCGATCAGCGAGGTAGTCCGGCGCTGCAGGTCGACCACCTGGGCCTGCTCAGCCTCGGTGCGGGTCTGCGAGCCGAACTTGAGGTCGGCGCCGGCCGAGAACGCCTGGTCGCCGGCTCCGGTCAGCACCGCCAGCCAGATGTCGTCGCAGGCTTCGATCCGGTCCCAGTGCTGTGAGAGCTCGAAGCTGACATAGGGTCCCAGCGCATTGCGCGCCTCCGGCCGGTCGATGGTCACATAGGCGACGTTGTCGCGGACCTCGAAGTGGGTGAACCGGCGATCTGTCATCGATCTGCGCCCCTCAAACGGCCTGCGCCAGACGCAGGTCGGCGACCTCGCCCGGCGTGTAGCCGAGCTGCGCCAGAATCTCCTCGGTATGCTCGCCCACCGCCGGCGCGATCGTGGCGCCGACGCTGGGGACGCCTTCGACGTGGATCGGATGGTTGATGATCCACGGCCCGTCGGCCTGGCCCTGCTGGCGCACCAGCACGCGGTTGGCGATCGCCTGTCTGTCATCGGCCATGTCTTGGACGGTGGCCACCCAGCTGGCCGGCACTCCCGCGGCGTGCAGCTGCTCGACCCAGGCCTTGGCGGGCTGGCGCGCGAACATCCCGCGCAGGATCGCCACTAGCTCGGCGCCGTGGGTCTGACGCGACGGGAGATCGACGAATCTGGGGTCCTGCGCCAGGGCTGCCCCGCCGATGGCGTGCAGGGCCGCGAGCTGCTCGTCGGGGGTGCGGACCATGTTCAGCTGAGCGAACCGTCCGTCGGCGCACTCGTATAGGGCGCGCACGAAGTTTGACGGCGGCTGGCCACGCTCCCGTTCGCGGGCCGAGAAGTCGGCGCCCACCAGCGCCGCCTGGCCCATGCAGCCGTTGGACCAGAAGCCATTGGCCAGCAGCGAGGTATGGACGAGGCCGCCTTGCCCGGTCGCCTGGCGGCGATAGAGGGCGGTGACGATGCCGGCGTAGAGGGCGACGCCGGTGGGATGGTCGCCCATGCCTGCCGCGGCCTGGCCGGGCGGCGCACCGGGCGCGCGGACCAGGTCGGCGAGGCCCGAGCGGGTCCAGTAGGCAACCCCGTCGAAGCCCTCGCGGTCGGCCTCCTCGCCCGTCTCGCCATAGGCGGTCAGAGAGGCGAAGATCATCCGCGGGTTCAGCGGTCCGAGATTCTCGTAGCCCAGGCCCAGCCGACGGCGCATGCCCAGCGGCTGATTGGTGATGTAGACGTCGCACCAATTCACCAGTCGGTGCAGCACCTCGCGCCCCTGCTCGGACCTAAGGTTCAGGGTCAGGCTGCGCTTGTTGCGCGCGTCCATCATCCAACAGTAGTTGTGCGGGCTGTCGGGGGTTAGCGGCGCGCGCGCCAAGGCGCGATAGGGATCGCCGTCGCCCGGGATCTCCACCTTGATCACATCGGCCCCGAGGTCGCCCAGGATGGTGGCGGCCACAGGTGCGGCGATCCAGGTCGCGGCGTCGACGACCTTGAGGCCGGCGAACAGGGGCTGCAGCGCCGCGCTCACCCGCGTTCTACTGCGGCATAGAAGTCGGGCTCGCGCTTCTCGACGAAGGCGCGGGCCGCCTCGGCGTGGGACGGCCGCCGCTGAGCCGCGATGAAGGCCTCAATCTCGCGCTTGCCGACTGCGGCGAGGTCGGCGTCCAGGAAGTTGCGCCACACCAGCTGCTTCACAGCCTTCGTGGTGTCGGGATGCAGCCGGCCGTACTGCGCGGCCTTCTCGATCGCCCGGTCGCGGAGCGCTTCATGCGGCACGACCTCGTTGACCATGCCGACCCGCAGGGCATGGGCGGCGTCGATGATCTCGCCGGAGATCATCAGGTCCATGGCGTTGGAGAAGCCGCAGAGCTGGGGCAGCAGCATGGTGCTCTGGATCTCTGGCATCACCCCGACGGCGGCGAAGCGCATCGACAGCCGCGCCCGCTCAGAGGCGATGCGATAGTCGGCGCCCAGGGTGATGGTCAGGCCCGCGCCGATGGCCAGGCCATTGATGGCGATCACCGCGGGCTTCACCCGCCGCCAGATTTCGGCCCAGGACTCGGCGACCACGCCCTCCCGCGGCCGCGTGCGCTGGGCCAGGGAGTCGCCCGCCTCGCCGGCCTGCGCCTGCCGGTTCCAGCCGCTGACGTCGGCCCCGGCGCAGAAGGCCCGGCCCGATCCGGTCATCACGATCGCGCCGATCTGGGGATCGGCGTCCAGCTCCAACACCGCCTCGCGCATCTCCCGGCCCTGTACCGGATGCAGGGTGTTGAGCTCGTTCGGCCGATCAAGGGTGATGATCCCGACCCGGCCGACCCGTTCGACAATCACGAATTCATACGACATGCCCGTCTCCCTCGCGGTCAGCTGCGGTCTCGGTTGATCTGTCTGCGCGTCGCCCTCGCGGCGATCTGCGTTCCGGCGCTTTTCCCTGCCGCCGAACATGCGCCGGAGGCGATGCCCGGTCAACCGACCGTTCGGTCACTAACACATGCTAGGGACGCCGCGAGGCAGGGGAAATCGACGAAGGATCGGAGAGCTTAAGACGTCTGACGAGGGCCGGATTGATGTGCCGGAACGCGTCCCGCTCCGCCTCGATTCCGCGGTCGCCTTGCTGGGTCATCCAGCGGTCGAGTTCCAGCTCAAGACTACGCCGGATACCGGCCAGCGCCGGATCGTCGGCCACGTTGCGCAGCTCGAAAGGATCCGCGGCCACGTCGTACAGCTCCACCGGAGGGCGACGCTCATAGGCGGCCAGCCGCTTGGCCGCCCAGGCGTCGCCGGCCGCCGCCGCGGCTCGCCAGTCGCCGATCAAGCCGCCGCCGCTAGCGGTGTTGTTCAGCAGGTTCCGGTATGGGCGGTCCGCCATGAGGTTGCGGATCAGCTTGTAGCGGTCGTCCCGCACCGACCGGATCGGATAGGCCTCGCCGCCGATGATGCCCAGGTTGGTATGAATTCCGTAGACGTACTTGCGGTGACTTTGCGCCCGCCCAAACAGCACCGGGGCGAAGCTTCGCCCATCGGTGACCGCCGGCGGTCGGCCGCCAGCCGCCGCCACGAGGGTTGGCGTCACGTCGGCGTAGGAGACCATGGCGTCGGTGGTGGCGCCCGGCCGGACCCGGCCTGGCCAGCGCACGATCAATTCCGTCCGCACCCCGGCGTCGTATAGGGTCCACTTGGCGAAGGGCACCGCGTTGCCCTGCTCGCTGGTGAACAGGACCAGGGTGTCGCCGGCGAGCCCGGCCCGCTCGACGATCTCCATCAGGCGCCCCACCTCCTCGTCCAGCGCGGTGATCTCGGCGTAGTACTGCACCAGCGACCTCCGCGTTGCAGGCGTATCGACGAGATAGGGCGGCACGTGGATCCGGGCGGGGTCAAACCGTTTCGGGTCGCCGCGGGTGTAGGGGACGTGCGGATTGTGCGAAGCCGCGACCAGGAAGAACGGCTGGCTGCGGTCGCGCCGCATGAACGCCTCGGCGGCCTGGAAATCCACCACCGGCAGATCGGGATCGTCGCCGCCCGCCCCGCCCGACTGGTCGCCAACGTCCTCGTAGGGGAAAGCCGCAGGCGGCCCGATATGGGTCTTGCCGGTCAGACCGACCCGATATCCGAGCGCCTTCAGGTGGTGGAAGATGCTCTTGGTGTCGGGCTTGACCCAAGAATGCTGCGGGTATGCGCCGCTGCGCATGGGATCGAGCCCTGTGTAAAGCTGCTGGCGGGTGACGGCGCACACCGCGGTGGACTGGAAGGCGCGGGTGAAGGTCATCCCTTCGCGGGCCAGCCGGTCGATGGCCGGGGTCGGTACATCCTGTCCGCCGTAAGCCCCGGCGTCGTGCCAGGCCATGTCGTCGGCCAGGATCAGGATGATGTTTGGGGCCTGCGCGATGGCCGGCGACCGGCCCGCCCCGGGGGTGGCGCAGCCGGCGAGCGCCAGCGCCGCGGCGAGCACCGCCCCGCGCGCCCAGCCCTGCATCCGCCCGGCGGTCGCATCCTGTGATCGTCCACACATGGCGGTGTCTCCCTTCAATGCTCGCGCCCGGCTAGCCACGGCCCTACGCCCGCGTTGCGTCGGCCTCGATCTGCATCGGGGTCAGCTCGTAGTTGGTGCGCCCGCCGGCCACCATGCCGCCGTCCACCACCAGGTCGTGGCAATTGATATAGGCGCCGTCATCGGACGCCAGGAAGACCGCCGCCGCGGCGATGTCGTGCGGTAGGCCGGAGCGGTGGAGCGGTGTGGCCTTGGCCAGGTTGCGGGTTAGTTTCGCCAGCTTGGCGTCGGCCTCGGCCTTCTCCAGCCCCGAGGCGGCCTTGGACCCGCCGAAGAATATCGGGGTGGCGATGCCACCCGGCGAGATGCAGTTCACTGTCACCCCGTGACGGCCGAGCTCCATGCCGGCCAGCTGGGTTGCGCGGGTCACGCCGGCCTTGGCGACCGAATAAAGATAGCCGCCCATGTGGGTGCGCAGGGCGGCCACCGAGGAGTTGTTGATGATCGCGCCGCGGCCTTGGCGGCGCATGATCGGCGCCGCGCAGCGGATGCCCACCAGCACGCTGCCCAGCAGCAGGTCCATGGCATAGACGAAGTCGTTGCGCGTGAAGCTCTCCACATCGCCCCGGGTCGGGCCGCCGGCGTTGTTGAACAGGCAGTCGAGCCGGCCGCCAAAGGCCTCCAACGTGGCGTCGACGGCGGCCCGACCCGGGGCCTCTCGGGTGATGTCGGCCGCCACGAAGCGGGCGGCCGGACCCAGGGCCGCAACCATCTGCGCGCCCTTCTCGGCGTTGCGGCCGGCGATCATGACCCGGGCGCCCTCCTTGACGAACAACTCCACGCTCGCCTCGCCGATGCCGCTCGTGCCGCCAGTGATCAGCGCGATCTTGCCGTCCAGACGCCCGCCCATGGTGCTCTCTCCCTTCAGTGTTTCGCCGCTTGCCAAGGTCCGGTCAGATGGCGGTCAGGCCGCCATCGACGAACACCGCGCTGCCGGTGATGAACGAGGCCTCGTCCGACAGCAGGAACGAGACGGTGGCGGCGACCTCGTCCGGCTGCGCGGCGCGCGGCAGCGGCGTCCAGTGCTTGTGGCGGGGCAGCCGCTCGGCGGGCGGTGTGGTCAGGCCCTGGCGGTCTTCGGCGGCGTGCTGGCCCAGATTGGTCTGGATGGCGCCTGGGCAGACGCAGACGGCGCGGACGCCCTGCGGCCCGTAGTCGACGGCGATCTGGCGGGTGAGCTGCAACAGTCCCCCCTTGCTGGCCGCGTAGCTTGCCGCCGAGCCGCCGCCGCCAACCACCACCGAGGCGATCGAGCCGGTGGTGACGATGGCCCCGCCGCCGGCGGCGATCAGGTGCGGCAGGACGTGCTTGGCGCAGAGGAAGCCGCCGGTCAGATTGATCCGCAGGATCCGCTCCCATTCCTCCAGGGAGGTTTCGTGGATCCAGCCGACCCCGGCGGTCCCGGCATTGGCGAACAGACCGTCGAGGGCCCCGAAGGTCTCCACGGCGCGGGCCACCATGGCGGCCACCTCGGCTTCGACGGAGACATCGCAGGCCACGCCAAAGGCCGTCCCGCCGCTGGCGGCGATGTCGGCGGCAGTCTGCTCGGCCGATGCGCCGCGGATGTCCGCGACCGCAACCTTGGCGCCTTCGGCCGCGAGCCGCAGGGCCGCGGCGCGGCCGATGCCGCTGCCGCCGCCGGTGACGATGAAGGCGCGCCCGGCGTGCCGCTCGGAGAAGATCTTCGGGGTCATGTGGTCCTCACAGGAAACGTAT
>Ga0163153_10003251_pt1 | contig 22046 bp, 17 predicted proteins | sample OliLakLV19MP6IB1_FD_148629 | JGI IMG/M metagenome (GOLD analysis project Ga0163153, IMG submission 148629) | Freshwater microbial mat bacterial communities from Lake Vanda, McMurdo Dry Valleys, Antarctica - Oligotrophic Lake LV.19.MP6.IB-1 | ecosystem: Environmental > Aquatic > Freshwater >...
TTGTAATACTGACGCCGAGTGTGGCAAAGGAGATTATTGTCTCAGTCAAAAAGCCATCATCAGACGTGATGTAGCTCGCTATACCAACCTACATTCTATTGGCCGTTCATTACAAGAATACGCGACCGCTCATAGATTTTGCCAAAATAATCCGCTAGCTCCCTGCCTGACCAATGGTCAATGTGGTAGTGGCGGCCTGTGTCTGTCTTATTATCCCAAATTAACTGCTGGCTCATACGTCGCCGGTATGTCTATCAGCAAGTGGCCTTCGTGGCAAGAAAGCTTTGCTACGGTGCTCGGTGGAACACAGCCTGTCGATCCGGTGAATTATTTTGATAGCTGTGCTGGTGGCGCGTTTGCGCCCTATGATCGAGAGACCTGTTGGGACGCTAAGGCTCGTCAATTTAGCTGTCCAGCAGACGCTATGATCTATATTTATCAAGTACAGCAAGATACCAACTACAAATTATCAGCCAATTTAGAGACTAACTTAATCTTTACCTGGCCGAAAGAAAATCAGAATTTATTATTCACCAACGCTAGTATTTGTACCGAAACCCCTCAAGCAGGTATTTGCGGTAATAGTGTCAGAGAAGGTGCGGAAATTTGCGATGGTGGTTTTACTAATGCCTGTCCAGCTGGCTCCAATAATCAAAGAACAGTTGGTTGTCTGCCTGATTGTTCTGATTGGCTACCGATACTACCCTTAAGTTGCGGTGGAGTTTGTGGTGATGGTGCCTGGGATGCTTTATTTGAGCAGTGTGATCAGACTGTTCCCGCCGGCTGGAGCTGTAGCTTTGGCGGTACCATCAATTGTGGTAATCAATGTCGTTTTAGCTGTAGTGTTGGTCAGCCCTACGCCGGGAAATGCGGTGACGGTAGCGTACAACTGCCGGAAGTTTGTGACGATGGCTTAGCCAACGGAAACTACAATAAATGTAATACTAGTTGTTCGGGCTATGGAGACTTTTGTGGCGATACTGTCGTCAACGCTCCCGAGGAGCAGTGCGATACTTCTCAAGGTTTAGCCGGGCATTCTTGTCCTACTGGCCAGAGTTTGTATTGTAGTAGCGACTGTCAGAGAAGCTGTTCTAATTTGACGCCTGCTAGTGTCAAGCCAGGTATTTGTGGTAATAATGTTGTCGAGTCTAGTAACGGAGAACAGTGTGAGCCAGATTTATATTTATCACCAAAACCAGAGGATTCAACGGTTGCCGAGCAATACGTCTGTGGTGATACTTCTTCAGGGGCTCAGGCTTGTCAGATCGTCGGGGGTTATTGCAGTGATGGAATTGTACAAAACCCATTTGAAAATTGCGATAAAGGTTTAGCGGGTAATGTGGCAGATTGTGATAATCGCACTAAGGCATGTAGTTATTGTAGTAAGGGTTGTAAAAATACCACTTTACAGAAAAATTTTTGTGGCGACAAAAAAATAAATGTTGGACCTGATAATATTCTTGGTACCTCTGATGATGTCGAGGTTTGTGATGAAGGTTCAGCTCTCAATGGTTTACCGGGCCGTTGTAATGTCACCTGCTCTGTCGCTGGTGATTTAGTTCCTGCTCCGGACTGTGGTGATGGTGTCCCAGAATTACCAGAGATTTGTGATGATGGTGAGGCGCTCAATGGTACGGTTGGTTATTGTAACGCTACTTGTAGTGGTATTGTCAGTCCAAATAATTGTAATAATAGTATACCTGATGGTCCAGATGGCATCGTAGGAACTGCAGATGATGAGTTTTGTGACGATGGCCCTGTTAATGGACAGCCACTCCAGTGTAATTTGTCGTGTTCAGGTTGGACTACTGCTTCTTGCGGTAATTATATACGTGAGCCAGCTCCATTTGGTGATGAACAGTGCGATCTGGGAGAAGTGAATGGCCAAGTAGGCAGTACCTGCTCTGGTATGTGTCAGATTGTAGATGAGATAATTATTATCTTTGATCCAGAGTTCTGTGGTGATGGAGATATTCAATTCCCAAATGATGACGGTATATTTGAAGTCTGTGATAACGGTACTGCCAATGGTACGGCTGGTAACTGTTGGAATGATTGCTTACGCCCGACGAAATATTGTGGTGATAATCTCCAGCAAACACCAAATGACACGACACCAAGCCAAGCTGGCTTTAATGAATTTTGCGATAATGGTCCTGCCAATGGTAGAGCTGTCGGTAAATGTAACGTCTCGTGTACTGCGTTGATTACTGAGATTTGTCTCGATCGTCTTGTCACCGGTACTGAGAGGTGCGACCTCTGTCCTACTGGTAGTAACTATTGTAATGCTAGCGGGGTTCAAATCACTAATTGTAACCCAGCTACCTGTCAATTGACGGTCGCTGCAGGCCAGTGTGGTAATGGTACTACTGAACCTGCTAATGGTGAAAATTGCGATAATGGTGGCGGAGCCGCGGCTAGTACTAACTTTATTAGCAAAGCAGGATTAGGCCTTTGCTATGGTTGTCGCTGGCAGTGCGGTGATAACATCTCTAATGCTCCAGTACCACAACCCAAAGGTAAGTGTACGTGGTCTTTCGCCTTATGTTCTTTCGACTCTGAGTGTGGCATTGGTAGCGTTTGCCAGCCGTATGATTGGACTAAAAATGAGCCAGGTGGAGAGCTGTGTGATTTGGGTATTACTGGTAATGGTCAAGTAATTGGACAGTGTAACAGTATGTGTTATGACCCTGCTACGCGTATTTGTGGTAATAATACTATTGAATCTGGTGAGCAATGTGATGATGGAGCACAAACAGGACAGGGTGGACATTGTGGACCAGTCTGCGACCCAAGTTATCCGGGTCTATGTGTCAAAGATGATAATGCTTACCCTAATGAAGTCTGTAACTGTGATAATGTCATTTGTGGTGATATTGTCGTCAGTCAAACCTGTAATCCAGCTACTAGCTTAGCAGGCGATGGAGAAAAATGTGACTTAGGTGCCAATAATGGTGTGCCAGGAAGTAATTGTAATCAATGGTGTTCGGGAAAGTGTGGTAATGGTGGACCTCTTGATCCAGGTGAGACTTGTGATGATGGAGCTTTGAATGGACAGCCGGGCCAGTGTAATAACACCTGCTCTGGTTTTACTCTGGCAATATGCAATAACGGAACCCTAGAGCCCAAAGGTCCAGATAACGTACTAGGAACTGCTGATGATGAGATTTGCGATTTCGGTTCTGGTTCTGGCGATTGGGGTTGTGATGCTAGTAATGCTGTAAACGGCACTGGTCAGCGTTGTTGCAATAGTTGCAGTAATATTTGTGGCAACGGCGGAGGCCCTGGCCCATATGAGACGTGTGATGAAGGTGTAGCTCTCAACGGTCAACCCGGTCATTGTAATTTATATTGTACTGGTATTGCACCTGCCTTATCCTGTGGTGACGGAATTATTTCTCCTTTAATTGGTGAACAATGTGACGGCTTGTTGCTTAATGGAGCTAACTGTACCAATCTAGGATATTATGGCCCAGGTACTGTTTCTTGTTATCCGAACTCAGCCCCAGCTATTCAACGTTGTACGTATAACATTACTGCTTGTCAGAGGTGTGGCGATAATCTCATTAACGGTACCCCCGCCGAAGCTTGCGATGGTACCAACCTTAATAGTCAGAACTGCACTACTTTAGGTCAAGGTATAGGTACGCCGACCTGTAATGCAGATTGCACCTTTAATATTTCAGCTTGTTCTGGCCCCTCTACTTGCGGCGATGGTAATAAGACAGCAGCTGAAGCTTGCGATTATGGTCCAGCTTCCGTAACTAAAGATTTTGGTTATGAAACCTGTATTATCGCTGGCTTACCTGGAATACTGACGACCGTATGTACTGCTAATTGTACTAACAAAGCCTCAGGAACGTGTGTTCCATTCGGCGTCTCGGCGCTGGCTCGAGCTGGAGCAGATGTTACCTATATCAATAATTCTTCAAAGTTCTATCCAGCGTGTACTACCCCTGTACCAGATCAACAAGGAGTTCAATATAGTAATAATGCTTGTTCAGTCGCACCAAGTGTGAATATTCCAGCTCAGACCAACACTTCGCTAATTACTGGAGCGCAGATGTATCGAAGTAATGTAGAACAAGCAGGTGCGCCAAACATAGTAGCGATTAAATTTAATACAACTAAAGCAGCTACGTGCGGAGGAGCGTTAGCAGCAGTGGCATCACAAAGCAACAATCTCATTTATTATCTCAGTAACTGGCAGTTTAATAGAACAACTCCGTCTCGTTGGTTGTGTGTTACTAATTGGACTGGAGCGGCCAATGATGATGCTCTAGGCAGGAAATGGTATGACTTTAATTTCACTGAGTCTGCTACTTGGGTACCACCTCAATGGTCGATTTTTTCAGGCGGATGCAACCTTGCAATTCAAACCTGCGCAGATGTTGCCAGTGGTAATACAGTTGCTTGCAACGGTGCGACTGGTTTAGATGGTACTTTGCAGAATTCATGGCTCTGGCAGACTAATGCTCCGTCTCCTGGAAGTGATACAACTATCTATTGTCGCTTAAAATACTGGGCCGATTAGAACTTGACCAAGCCTCGTGCTATAATTAATACATCTATGTTTGAAGATATCAAAAATAAGGATACTCAAGGGCAACCACACTCCACAGAGGATATGTTTGACGCGGTTGATCCCCAAGCTGACGCTCTGCCTATGCCACCTCGGTCACAGCCAGCACCAGTGCTGGACTCGGCTGGCCTGCCAGTCGCTATCGCGGTTGGCCCTGCTCAGCCACTACAAGATCTAGCTGATATCGAACCTCGCTATCAGCCTGCCTCGCGCGGTGGCTGGATCAAAAAATTAGGTATTTGGTTATTGTCCGCTGGTTTGATCGCTGTCCTCGGGTATGGTGGTTGGTATGCTTACGCTACTTATCTGGCTCCGGCCTTTGAGTCGCAAAAGCAAACTGAACAAAATAACAATACTACTAATCAGACAACGGTTAATACTAACAATCAGCCGGTGAATATCACTGTGCCGACAAATCCTGTCGTGCCCACACCTGCTCCAGTGATTGACCAAGACCAAGATGGCCTGACTGATGTGGAGGAGAGTATCCTCGGTACTGCTCCGACCAATCCTGATACTGACGGCGATGGTCTGACTGACTATGAAGAAGTAAAAATTTATAACTCTGACCCGCTGTTAGCTGATACAGATAATGATGGTCTGACTGATAGAGAAGAAGGATTCACTTGGAAGTCGGACCCACGATCTCCTGATACTGATGGCGATGGTTATCAAGATGGCGATGAAGTACGTAATGGTTTTAATCCGATCGGTCCAGGCAAATTGGCTCCACCAGAGACAGCACCAGTCTCAGGCAACGTAACTCCTTAATAAAAAAAGCCTATGTTTAATTCGTCGACGAATTCTACGACGCCACCAGCAAACAACAATCCTACTGGTGGTCCAGCAGTGATTACCTTTTCTATCCCGGAGGAAAACTTGCATGTCATGCCACGTGCCTATCAGGCAACGAAAGTTGCTACCTCAGCAGCCAGAGAATCTCATAGTGGCAACAAAAATTTTTTCTTATTGCTGGGCGGGCTAGCGCTACTCTTGGGAGCGGTCATTGTTGGTTTATTATTATATGTCCAGTCCCAACAAGCTCCACCGCCAGCTACCACGACAGTCGGTACACCCGAGACGACAGTTGTCACACCGAGCGACAATACTACGCCGAGTGATACGACAGTCGGTCCGGTCAGTAGGGACGCACAGCGACTGAAAGATATCACCACGATCCAGCAAGCTTTGACCGCCTACTACTCAGACAATAGGCTCTACCCCCAAGTGGTCGCTGGCCTACCGCAAAAACTTTTATTGACTGAGCCCAAAGATCCTTTGACGGCTCAGCCCTATATTTATGGAGCTGATCTCAATGGTCAGTCTTATCATTTACAGTTTATTTTAGAAGGTCAAACTATTTTTAATGACCAAGTGTTAGCGGCTGGCTTACATCAGATGACACCTGAGGGATTATCACTGACTGTGGTGACGCCGACGACACCAGTACCACCAGTCGCTACTACACCGGTCGTGGTTACAGGTGATAATAAAGATACAGATAACGACGGTCTGACTAGTGCCGAAGAAATTAGTTTTCGTACGGATGTGGCTAATCCTGATACCGACGGCGATGGCTATCAAGATGGTGCAGAAGTTTTAAATTTATTTAGTCCTATCAGTGGTCAGCGAGCTTTTTTAAATGTTTCTGGTGTAGTGAAATTATATAAGAACCCCACGTTTGGCTATACCATGTGGCTACCCCAAGATTGGGTTTATCGCAGTACCGACGAGAGTAATATCGAAGCTGTCTTGACTTCACCCACAGGAGATAGTGTTTTGATCATGGTGGAAGCAAATAGTTCAAATGAGGGGATTGAACAATGGTATACAACAAAATTTGGCGCGGCCACGGCCAAAGATGCTCGTCGTTTGACAGTAGCCAAACAGCCAGCTCTGGCATCAGCCGATGGGTTGAGCTGGTATCTGACTGAGGGGACCAATTTTTACCTCGTCACCTATGATCCAGCAGTCAGTGGTGTGATCAATTATCCGGCAGTCTTTAGCTTACTACAACAAACATTTAGTTTTTCTGCTGACGAGTAAGATGATGAAAGAACTTTTTGTGGTGACGGCTGCGCTACCGTACTATCCTTGGCTACCAGTGCTGCAACAGATGTTGCAACGAGACTATCAGCTACGTCAAACTATTTCTCTAGCCTACATAGATAGTAGGACTATGCGCTCTTTGAATAAATTTTGGCGTCAGAAAGATTATGCTACCGATATTCTCTCCTTTCACTTAGCGCAATCCAAAAAAGATCCGCTCCTTGGTGAGCTCTTGCTTTGTCAGTCTGTAGTCAAGCGTCAAGCCAAAGAACAAGGACATTCAATTGAGCGAGAATTGCAGATTTTAATTGTCCACGGGTGTCTGCATTTGTTAGGTTATGACCATGAAAAACTAGCCGAGGCTCGAACGATGGAGAGACGAGAAGCCAAACTGCTGGCGAAACTGCCAAAAGTTTGAAATTTATTCGTTTTTTCATTATAATAAGTACGATTTATCATAAGAATGAAACGTCAAGATATTATTACTGGATTAGACATCGGTACTAGCCAAATACGCATTGTCGTCGGACAGCGTGAGGCTGATGGTGGTGTGCGTATTATCGGTGTCGGCGAAGCTGCCAGCACTGGTTTGTCAAAAGGTAATATTACTGACATCGAAGAAGTCGTTACCTCGATCTCCGAAGCCTTAGAAAAAGCCGAACGTATGTCTGGGCAGACGATTGAGCGAGCGGTGGTTGGTATTAGCGGTACTCATGTCAAAGTTATTCAAAGTCAGGGAGTGGTGGCTGTCTCTCGGGCCAATGGCCAAGTCGATCCCTCAGATATTGATCGAGCTCTCGAAGCAGCCCAAGCTGTGGCGACACCGCCAAACTATGAGATTTTACATGTCTTGCCTTTATCTTATACTTTGGATAATCAAAAAAATATTAAAGACCCGGTTGGTATGTCGGGAGTCCGACTCGAAGCGCATACGCAGATTATCATGGGACTCAGTAGTCAGGTGAAAAATTGTTCTAAATGTGTCTATCGTACTGGTGTGGATGTTGAAGGGTTTGTTTTTTCTATTTTAGCTACCGCTTCAGCAGTCTTGGACAAGCGCCAAAAAGATATTGGCGTGGCAGTGGTGAATATTGGAGCAGCCACGACTTCAGTCGTTGTCTATGAAGCGGGAGATGTACTTTTTGCTACCGTTTTGCCAGTCGGTGCCGATCATATTACCCAAGATTTGGCTATCGGCTTACGTACTTCATTAGAGGTAGCTGAGCAAGTAAAGCTAGAAGTTGCCTGCCAGGATATAGGAAAGATTTCTAAACGAGATGAGCTGGATCTCAGTCGTTACGCTCAGACGGAGAAGCCTCGTACTATGGTTTCTACCAAGCACGTAGCAGAAATAATCAATGCTCGAGTAGAAGAATTATTTGATTTGATAGATAAAGAGCTTCGCAGTATTGATCGCTCGGCTTCTTTGCCTGCCGGCATAGTCCTGACTGGTGGTGGTGCCAAGATGGCTGGCTTAGTAGATATTGCTAAGGCTCAGCTGCGATTACCAGCGTTAGTTGGCAAGCCACTACTCGGCACAAGCCAGATAGAAAAAATTGATGATCCTCGTTATACGACAGCTCTAGGATTGGTCTATTATGCTTTGCAGGGGACTGGTAAGCGAGGTAGTGTCATGCCGGGTTTTTCTTCCGTCAAATTAGCTACTGATCGGATGACCAAATGGTTTAAGGATTTATTGCCTTGAGCCTGTGAACAAGCTTGGTTTATTTTTATCGAGCTTTTGGGTATAATACAGTCGAGACTTATTTAATTTCATATTTCATGTCAAAACGTAGCGCACACGAAGTCAAACCACCAGCAGAAAATCTGGCAAAAATCAAAGTGGTCGGTATCGGCGGATCAGGAGGATCAGCTATCAACCGCATGTTAGCGTCAAAGGTGCGTAACATTGAGTTTATTGCTATTAATACTGACGCGCAGGCTCTGAATCAATCCTTAGCTCATCGTAAAGTTCAGATTGGTATCGCGACGACACGTGGTTTGGGTGCTGGTATGGATCCTGATCTAGGCACACGTTCAGCCGAAGAAAATGAAGCTGAAATAACCAAGAGCATCGAAGGGGCTGATATGGTTTTTCTCACCTGTGGTCTAGGAGGCGGTACTGGTACGGGAGCTATTGGCTTTGTGGCTGACTTGGCTCGTGAGGCTGGTGCCTTGACGGTAGCGGTGGTGACCAAGCCATTTTCCTTTGAAGGAGCCAAACGGAGAGAAATTGCCGAGGCCGGCTACGAACAATTAGTGGATCGTGTCGATACTATTATTACCATTCCTAATGATCGCTTATTGCAGATTATTGATAAACGTACGCCATTACTCGAGGCCTTTTCTATTGTCGATGAAGTGTTGAAGCAGGGAGTTTTGGGCATTTCGGAAATAATTACTGTCCCCGGATTAATCAATGTCGATTTTGCTGATGTCAAAGCAATCATGGGCAACGCTGGCTCGGCGCTGATGGGTATTGGTCAGGCGAGCGGTGAAAATAGAGCAGTGGAAGCGGCCAAAGCCGCCATCGACAGTCCATTATTAGAATTGTCCATTGAAGGGGCTAAAGGTATCTTATTTACCATCACTGGCGGTCCCGATTTATCGATGCACGAAGTCCAGGAGGCAGCCGAGGTTATCACTGCCAGCGCTGATCCTTCGGCCAAGATTATCTTTGGTACAATTATTGACGACTCGATGACTGATCAGATTAAAATTACGGTCATTGCCACAGGTTTCAAAAGCTTACGTGAAGCTCGTGAAAGCGATGATGAAGAAACACATTATCGACCAAATAAATCTGTTTTTAGCTCTCTGGGTCAGCAAGAAAAGAAAATTTTCGTCAAACCACGAGAAGAAACCAGAACACTAAAGGAAGAATTAATTGAAGAAGAAACCAGCGAATATGATATGCCGACCTTTATTCGTAATAAGCTAAAGAAGTAAATGTAGGCTAGTAGGCCTTGTAGGGAAGTAGCGATTATAGGCGTTCATTACCAACCTACCTGCCTACATACCTACCAACCTACTTATGAATTGCCCAGTCTGTAATTATAAAGATACCAAAGTCATAGATTCACGCATCACTATTGACAAAGCTGGTATCCGTCGTCGTCGAGAATGCCTCAAATGTGCATTCCGTTTTTCTACTCTGGAGGAAACTGAATTATTAGATATTTTAGTGGTCAAGCGCGATGGACGTCGTCAGCCATACTCTCGAGAAAAATTAGCCCACGGTCTCCGTCGTTCGCTGGAGAAGCGGTCATTCACTGAGGATAAGTTTTATAATTTGGTGCAGACGATAGAGCGTGATATTCAAAAGAGTCGCAAGTCAGAATTAACTACCAAAGAACTGGGAGAAATAGTGATGAAACGGCTGAAACCTTTTGATGAAGTAGCCTATATTCGCTTCGCTTCAGTTTATCGTTCATTCAAAGATGCTTCTAGCTTTCAGCGAGAGTTGCACGGAATGATCAAGAAAGGTAAAACTAAAACTAGAGACTAGTCGTTTAGCTGTCATCCCGAATGATGTACCCATCAGAGGGATCTCCAAGCCAACCACCGTATCTGTCATCTCGAACCGCGTACTCGGGGGAGAGATCTCCTAGCCACAAAAGGCAAGTGCGAAGCAGCTACCGCATTATCATTGGGTATCTAGGGAGATCTTTCCTCCCTCTCGCCTCGCAGAGCCTCAGGCGAAGCGGGGAAGGTCGTCAAGAATATACCCCGCACCACTTTCACGCTTCACTCTATCAGAGTCACTGCTAAGTTTAGGAGGTAAAAAAACGTCATCTTGTTCACGAACCTTCTAAGTAAAAGTGGTGCGGGGTATACCTTAGGCAATTTATTAGAGATTGCTTCCCGCGTCGTCGAGCTGAGCTCGATCGAACGCGGTTCGCAATGACCAGTGTGTGGGTGAGGTAGTTCGCAATGACCAAGGTTTGAGCTTTAAGTTTTAACCTTTTAGCTATATAATTTAACACTTGAAATCATATGGATCCAGAATTAAAAAAAGAATTAGATCAGCTAACCAAGGATATGGCTGAAATAAAAACCAATCTACACGGTATTAATAAGGCAATGCGCTGGGGACAGGTGATTGGTTGGCTGCGGATTGTGGTTTTTATTGTACCCTTAATCATAGCTTATTTTTATCTCCTGCCATTACTCCAGCCCGTCTTGCAGACGTATAGTCAGCTACTAAATCCCACAGGTACTGGCTCGGGGATAACTGATCTTGAATCTTTGAGAAAAATGTTGAATCAAACTAACAATAATTAAATAGAGCTATGATTGGCACTAAATATCGTTCAGCATTTATCTTGTTTGTCATCGCTCTGGTGGGTGGTTTTTTTGGTGCTTACATTTTTATTAACTATGGCCAACGATGGATTCGACTGTCTGGTCAAAATAATATCGGTGGTAACACAGTGACGGTTATTCAGGATGATAACAATAAAGTTTTGAAAGTGACGGAAGACTCAATCGCTATAGATTTGGTAAAAAGCGCCTCACCTAGCGTTGTCTCGATAACTATCAAAAAAGATATTTCAACTCGCCCACAGATCTTAGATCCTTTTTATCTTTCTCCTTTTGATCAATTTTTTGGTAATCAAATACCAGCCCAGCCAGCTCCGAAGTCGACTACACCAAATATCCAAAAAGTTGGAGGCGGCAGTGGCTTTATTATTTCCGCTGACGGATATATTTTGACCAACCGCCACGTTATCAGTGACACAGAGGCTACCTATTCGGTTACTTTGAGTGATGGTAAAGAGTACGAAGCTAAAGTCATCGGTACTGATCTCTTTAATGATGTCGGTGCCTTGAAAATTGAAGTTAAAAATTTACCAGTCTTGAAAATTGGTGATTCCGATAATTTGCAGGTCGGCCAAACGGTGATTGCTATTGGTAATGCTCTGGCCCAATTTTCTAATACGGTGACTAAAGGTGTGATCTCTGGTATTGGACGCAGTGTGACAGCAGGAGGTAACGGTACTTCAGAAAATCTGGAAGGAGTGATTCAAACGGATGCGGCTATCAACCGAGGTAATTCTGGCGGCCCGTTATTAAACCTAGCAGGCGAGGTAGTGGGTATCAATACGGCCGTGTCGCTAGAAGGCCAGTTGATTGGCTTTGCTATCCCGATTAACTCTGTCAAAAGTATTATTAACGGCATCATAACAGAGGGTCAGATCGTGCGGCCCTATCTAGGAGTACGCTATGTCTTGATCACCCCAGCCATAGCTGAAAAAAATAATTTGCCTGTTACCTCGGGCGCCTTGATTAGCCGTGGTGATACGAAAGATGAAGTGGCTATCCTCCCAGGCTCGCCCGCTGATAAAGCTGGACTGACAGAGAATGATATTATTATTTCCGTTAACGACAAAAATATTTCCGCTGACCTGACATTATCCAAGATTATTTCTGGTCTCAATCCGGGAGATACCATCACGTTGCGTGTGTCCTCCAAAGGTCAGACCAGAGACATCTCAGTCAAACTTGAGCGCTATCAAGCAACCAAATAATTTTTGTGAATGAATTAGCGACAGAACTAGAAAGCTGGCTGTCTCGCGTACAACGTGCCTGGACAGCTTTGCATTTGGATCAAAAGAAGGTTCAGCTTACCCGGTTACAAGCACAAATGCAGGAAACAAATTTTTGGCATGATCGCCAGACCGCGGAAAAAGTCAGCCAAGAAGCGGGGCGATTACAGCATCAGTTAGATGTCTGGACGGGCGTACAGAACGAGTTGATTGATTTGCAAGCTTTGGCTTTAGATGCATCTTTGACAGCCGATATCAACGAACGTCTACAGCAGATTGGTGCCACCATTGATCAGCTGGAATTTGAATTAGTACTGCAGGGTGAGCACGATACTCGTCCTGCCATACTCACTATCTATGCTGGAGCTGGTGGTGTAGATGCTCAAGATTGGGCGCAGATGTTAGAACGAATGTATCTCCGTATGGCAGAGCGTCAAGGTTGGAAAGTTGAAGTATTGAATAGAACGGTTGGTCAGGAGGCGGGAATAAAAAATACCACGATCAAGATTACCGGCTCCTATGCCTACGGCTATCTTCGGACAGAGCAGGGAGTTCATCGTTTAGTTCGTTTATCGCCTTATGATGCTGATCAAGCACGGCATACTTCATTTGCTATGGTGGAAGTTTTGCCTGAGTTAGAGGAGACCGATGCTATTAAAATCGACGAGAAAGATTTGCGTATTGATGTCTATCGTTCATCTGGCAAAGGTGGACAGTCCGTGAATACCACCGACTCAGCTGTACGTATTACGCATCTTCCCACAGGAATTGTAGTGACTTGTCAAAACGAACGTTCGCAGATGCAAAATAAAGAGCAAGCCAAGAAATATCTCCTTGGTAAACTCCAAGTCTATTATCAAGCGGAAAAGGACGAAGAGCGTCAGGTGTTGCGTGGTGAGCTAACCGAAGCAGCCTGGGGTAATCAGATACGTTCTTATGTTTTACATCCGTATAAAATGGTCAAAGATCATCGAACAAAATTTGAAACCAAGGATCCGCAGACTGTCTTGGACGGCGAGTTGATGGAGTTTATGAAGAAGCGCCTTGAACAGCAGGCAAAACTACTGTAGGGACAGGTCGCGACCTGTCCCTACGAGGGTCAATTCTTGCTCTTTATTTTGTTTATGTTATTATAATAAAAATAGGGATAATAATTATTTATCCATCTCTCTATGTCCCAATATGTGACCAAACAGGATCTGACGTTAGCTTTAGATAGCGCTTTTGAGCGTTTTGGTTCGGTTATGAAGGATCGTTTTGAAGGTTTCGAGGCTCGCGTTAATAAACGCTTTGACGGGGTGGACATGCGTTTCATCTCTGTGGAAAACCGTCTAGGATCTCTTGAAGACGACATGTCTAAGGTGATGAACTCCGTATTATCATTGGAAGATGATATGTCAACAGTTAAGGATTCAATCGTTATTCTGGAAGGCGATATGTCCAAAGTAACTGACTCTGTACTATCCTTGGAAGGCGACATGTCTAAAGTTAAAAATGCCGTTTTATCTCTGGAAGATGATATGTCTCAAGTAAAAAACGTCCTAGTAGATTATATGGATACCGATAGGGCAGTGCATAATGTAGGGACGCAAGATCTTACGTCCGTCCAGAATTGAAACAAACTGGTATACATTTGGACGATTCAAAAATATTTGCGGCCTAGCTTGTCATGGCGAGTATTGATATATAATTCCGTTGTATTGTAATGGCTATCGTAGGGACAGGTCCTCGCCTCGCTAGCTGCCTCCTACGCCATAGTGGCTACGAAGGCCGAGTCGGCGTAGCGGGGCGACCTGTCCCTACAGTACATCCGTCAAAAAATTCGCAACGACCATAAAATGGCCAAAATTCGCCATTTTTTGTTATGGTGAGCTTGTCGAACCACAACAAAAACAAAGCTTGCCTCGCAGAGCCTTTGGCGAAGCGGGCAGTCTAGTCAATACTAACTCTCAAGCTAGATTGCTTCTCCGCCAGCTGGCGGATCGCAAAAGAGATGTGGTGAAGTTGAGTTCTTCCGACAGACTTATTGAGCTATTACAAACAGTAATCACAAGTTTTGCTTTGCAGTCAGGGAAAGGCTTGCCCTTGGGCAATCTTACCTCCCAACTATTCGTTAATATTTACATGAACGAGTTTGATCAATGGATGAAGCATACTATGAAAGTCAAATACTATATTCGTTATGCTGATGACTTTGTTATTTTGTCACAGGATAAACAGTGGCTAGAAGAATTATTGCCTCAGATGCAAGAGTTCTTAGGCGCAAAATTATTTTTGACTATTCATCCAAACAAAGTCTACCTGAAAACCTTAGCTTCTGGAGTTGATTTTCTTGGGTGGGTACATTTTCCTCAGCATCGAGTCTTACGAACATCAACCAAACGAAGAATGTTTAGCAGGATAGGAAAACGGCCAACGGAGGCGACAGTACAGTCATATATTGGTTTACTTATTCATGGTAATACGTATGGGTTACAGGGCGAAGTTATAACCTGCAGTAACCACGCATGATTATACATGGCTCCTGTTGTTTTTTGTGCTATAATAACGGCATAATAATTTGTCAAAATCCCATGTTTGACCATATAGAACCAAAGATACGAAAGCCTGTTGCTTTGCACCATCATATTTCGCTATTTTTTATGATGGCGAGTTCACTGTCCTTGATTTTTATCTTTGCTTTACCACTTGTTTCTTTTACTCAGACAGTACGTCCAGAAGTCACAGTGCCGTCTCAGGTGAGTATTTGGCTGGAGCCACGATTTACCCAAGCACGATCCGTAGTTGTGCCGCAAAACGATTTTGAGCTAGCGCGTTATGTCTTGAAAGTATCTGATCAATCCGCGAAGTTGTTAGCCTTACATTTTACTGTTGATGGAGTAGGTGAGCTGACCCAGTTAGATCCTGTTCGTTTGTATCTAGATGAAGTCCAGGTTGGCACTGGGCAGCCTGTCTCCGAACAAGGTGCCATAGTTTTTCGTTTAGCTAATACTCTACCAGCTGGTAGCCATACTGTTGCCTTGCGTTCAGGTTGGAAACATCTGGCTCAAGGGCAGCTCTTCAAAGTAGCATTATTGACAGCAAAAGATCTTCAGATAGTTCAGCAGGATAAGATCGTAGAAGTCAATTCTATTTTGCCGTTAACAACAGAAACTATCTCTTTCACTGATAAGGGAGCTTTACAAGCTGTCAATAATCCAATACTGCATATTGCTACAATCTCTAATACCATCAAGCCAGAACAAAGCGATGTAATTTTTAAATTAGATGCAGCAGGAGAGACGATTGATATTAAGCGACTTAATTTTAATGCTCGATCTAAAGATTTTTCGTTCTCAGAAATCCAACTGTTATTGGAAGACAAGGTTATTAAACGTTGGACTGACAGCAATGACTTTAAAAATTCTATTGACCTAGTTTTGCCTCTCAATGCAGTATCAGTAGCACCAGGACGGACGACAGAATTACGTTTTCGTTTATTAGGTTTAGTACAGCAGGAAAAGGCTCAAGTGCAGGTGCAACTGAATTCTGTCATTGGATTGGGTTTTGTCTCCAACCAAGAAATTATCTGGCGTGCCGGTCAGCCACTGATACGAGCAAAGACATTTAGTCGTGATCAGCTAGCGTGGACATTGGCTACATCGGCTGATAGCTATGCTCTAGTGGTACAAACGAAGTCTGGCCAGTCTTTGACTATTCAACAGGCTACTCTGGAGTTACAAGCTGATCAAGCAACTATCCCTGACTCTTGGAATGTGCTGGTAGACGGCCGAATAGTTGCTGTCGAGATTCCCTTAATTCAGTCAACTAAAATAGTCTTTCGTTTTCCTAATAGTTTGGTTATGTCTTCAGGTCAAATTATTACCTTTAAACCAATATCAAAGACATCTGGCGGTGCCAGTGTCAGGCTTATTCCCGAACAACTTCAGTGGCAGAGCAATAATCAAACTTGGTTCTCTTCTGCCGACGAACAGCCGTCGCCAGCACCAGCCACCCATATTCGCTGGTAGAGCCGTCGCTTGCTTTTCTCTGAGTCCTTGATTATGATGTGAGAGAAAAGCGAAATTGATGGCTAAAAAGTCTGTCGTATTTTTTTGTGCAATATGTTTTTTAGCTGGTAATGCTGGTGCCAGTTTTTTTGTTATTGATCCACTGATCCCCTTGGCGCTGACAGTTTTGCTGAGCCTCGGTTACCTGATATTTCGTCGTCCTTGGGTCTTACTAATAGCTTCATTGGCGTTAGGTATTTTTTGTTGGCAACAAGCTGTCAGTCAGCCAAGACCACCAATCCCTACGTACCCGCTAGCATTGTCAGGGGAGATAGTATTTGTCGAAAGTAAAATTAATAGACAACTAGTCACTCTACTAGTTGGCGAGGGGGATTTAGCTAGCTACAAAATATTATTGTATTTAGATCGCTATCCAGAATATCGGCCCGGACAAACATTAGCAGTGAAATGTCGATTGGAACGGCCGACTCCGATTGAAGATTTTCGCTATGATCGCTATCTGGCTCTGAGTCAGATTTATTATCTTTGTTATCGGCCACAAACTATTACGCTTTTACCAGCGCAGACTTGGCGTTATTGGTTATTTCAAATTAAAATATTTTATTCAAATAGTTTCAATCAAAGTTTTCCTGAGCCAGAAGCTACCATTGCCCGAGCTATGATGTTAGCCGAACGAAAAGAGCTGTCGCAGGATTTGAATACCCAATTTTCACGCGCGGGCTTGAGTCATGTGATGGCGATCTCAGGTATGAACATGACACTATTAGTTGGAGCTTTGCAGGCAGTAGCCCTGGCTCTCAGCTGGAAGAGATCATTTACCTTAGGCTTAGCTCTGACAGTCTTGAGTCTGTACATTGTGATTATTGGTTTTCAAGCTTCAGCTGTCAGAGCGGCAGTGATGGCTGGGATACTGCTACTGAGTCAAGTAGTTCATCGTCAGTACGACCCGTGGTATGTGTTGATAGTAGTAGCGGCTATTTTGACAGCTATCAATCCTCTTAGCTTGATGTATGACATTGGTTGGCAGTTATCATTTCTCGCTCTGGCAGGATTAATATTTTGGCAACAGCGCTTTGAACGCTGGTTAGGATTTTTGCCCGTGGCGTTCGGTTGTCGTTCAGTAGCCGCTGCCAGCTTGGCCGCTCAGGTTTTCACTTGGCCGTTGCTGGTTTATTATTTTCAAACATTTTCCACCATATTTTTATTAACCAATGTTTTGGCTTTACCGGCTGTAGATATTATTATGGTCTTTACGTTAGTTGCTCCTTTCATCTGGTGGCTACCAGTTATCGGGGTAGTCATCAAAACAGGAATTCTATTTTTGCTTCGCTGGCTCTTAACGGTCTGTACGGTCGGAAGTTCATTACCATTTGCAGCTGTCAGTGTTGTACGCCTGGCCTTCTTTTGGTATCTCTTAGTATACTTTAGTTTAATAATTATCACTTGGTATGTTACTCGCAAAAAAACGACTTAGCTCTATTATTTTAGTTGGTTGTTTATTACTAGCCATCTTAGTTTTACTTGCTCCACCGATTCATTGGCCGTCGAGACCAAAGTTATTAGAGGTCACCGTCTTGGATATTGGTCAGGGCGATAGTATTTTTATTCGCACACCCGATGGTGTGACGATCCTAGTCGATGGAGGACGAGACAATCAAGTAATCAACCGATTAGCAGATGTTATACCGTGGTGGCAACATAAGATTGATTATCTCGTTTCAACGCATAGCGACCTTGATCATTATGGTGGTCTCGAAGGCGTGGCGCAAAAATATCAAATAGGCGAGTTTTGGTATAATGGTGATGAGTCAAACAAGGCTACTAGTTATCAATCATTATTGGCTAGTCTAAAACAAAAACAGATACCTCTGAGGGTGATTCGTCAGGGTGAAGAATTTCATTGGCCATCAGGAGTGATTTTACATTGGCTCTGGCCGGTGGCGATCAAAGATGGCGAACGTAATGAGGGATCGTTGGTTGGTCGTTTGAGCTGGGGAGCGCAAGATGTTTTATTGACGGGAGATTTGCCCAGCGAACAAGAACAGTTAATTTTAGCTTCTGGTCAGATAGTAGAAGCTGAAATCCTGAAAGTAGGTCATCATGGTAGTAAAAATTCTTCTAGTGCAGATTTTTGACAGCCGTACAGCCAGACCTTTGCCTGATTTCCGCCGGCTCAGATAATAGCTACGGACATCCTCATCCAGACACACGTAAACGCTTGCAGGACGTCAACTGTCGGGTTATTTCGACTATAGAATCTGGTAGTATGACGGTCGAGCTTACTACTAGTACCTGGAGGTGGTACCTGACTTCAGACTTGCCAAGGAACATATTTTTCGGTATACTCAAAACGTTAAATTAATATAAATTTTATGGCAGAATCAAAGCGTATCTTACTCATAGAGGATGAGGAAATGTTGTCTAATATGTATCAGGTAAAATTTCAGAACGATGGTTTTACCATGATCAAGGCCAGTAATGGCGAAGAGGGTTTACAGCTAGCCGATAAAGAAAGACCAGATTTTATTTTATTGGACGTCATCATGCCAAAGATGGATGGCTTCACTGTTTTGAAAAAACTTAAAGAAAATCCTAATACCAAAAATATTCCTGTCTTGCTCCTGACTAATCTTGGTCAAGATGAAGATGTGAAAAAAGGTAACGAACTCGGCGCTGTTGGCTATCTGGTCAAGGCTAATATCACACCGTCAGAAGTAGTGGCCAAAGTTAAATCATTATTACCACAATCTTAGTATGTCAGAAAATCAAAGTTTAATTCAAAGATCACTCGTGTTAGTAAAGCCGGATGGTGTAAAGCGTGGATTAGTAGGTGAGATCATAAGCCGGTTTGAAAAAGCCGGTTTGAAAATGGTAGGTGTAAAATTAATTTGGGTGGATAAAGAATTAGTTTCTAAACACTACCCTGATGACCGGACAGAATTTTTAGAAGGTATGGGTAAAAAGACTTTGGCTACCTATGAAAAATACGGCAAAGATCCAAATGAAGAACTTGGCACCAAGAACCCATTAGAGATTGGACGCATGGTTAATAATTGGAACATGGAATTCTTATCTTCTGGCCCAGTTGTTGCTATTGTTTGGGAAGGATTGCATGCCATTGATAATATACGAATGATTGCCGGTAATACCTTACCAACTTTTGCTGAGCCAGGAACTATTCGTGGAGATTATTCTCTGGATTCTCCAGCCTTGGCTAACGCTAATAAACGAGCCGTGCGAAATATGATGCACTCTTCTGGTAACGAAGAAGAAGCCAAGTATGAAATTCAACTTTGGTTTCACGAGAATGAATTGTATGATTACAAGCGTGCAGACGAAGCGATCATGTTTGAATAAACAAAGTTGAAAGATTAAAGTTATAAGTTGCCCGTCTCGATGATGGCGTCAAGCCGAGGCGGAAAAGTAGGGGAGTAATCTCCTATTTTTTTTGTTCACAACTACAAACCTTGGACGTTGCTAGTGTTACTAAAGCAAAAGTGCTATAGTGAAATCAGTCCTATCAAAGGCGTGAGAATATGCTCTACAACCCTTGCCTTGGGAGTCTTATATCGCCAGGTACCGTTACTGGTACAGGGCTGCGGACACCCACCTATTATAAGGGGTAATTCGAGCGTTGTTAGTAGGACATCAAAAAAATCTCCCTGATCGCTTTGGGTCGCTCCTAAAATTTGATCAGCTTGGGGATTTTTGTTTACCCCGCACCACTTTCACTGAGAAGGTTCGTGGACAAGATGACGTTTTTTTACCTCCTAAACTTAGCAGTGACTCTGATAGAGTGAGGTGTGAAAGTGGTGCGGGGTAAACCCTGATCCTGTTAGATATGAAATTGTCGAACGGGGTTGACTTTTTCACTTAGATGTGATATCATACATATATTGATTGATTTGTTTTTGTTTAGCTCGCTCCATTTCAGCTATTCTGAAGGGGAGGAAAGCCCCAGCGTGACGGCTGGTCCGCAGATGTTACTAGGATAACTATCTAGACATATGCGTGTGAACCAAAATAATCAAAAACAACAGCTCAGCTTCTTGGCTGGTTTTTTATTTCTCTTAATCAGCGTTAGTTTTTGGCAAGTTCATAATTCGCAAGCTCTGGCTGAACCTCTAACTATTACTGCTGTTACTTCCGCTATCACTTCAGCTGGATTGGTCGAGATTAGTTGGCAGACAAATAAATTGAGCGACAGTTTAGTAGAATATAGTATCGATGATTCATTTTCTCAGCAACAAAAAATTTCTCACTTATCCACTGAGCATGCTATTCTCTTGCCTCGTCTAGTTCCAAATACATTTTATCATTATCGTGTAGCTAGTATTAATCCGCAAGGTGAACGGGTAGTTGGGCCACATTTATTTTTGATTAGCCCGACACAAGCCGATGTCAGTATTACTCAGTTGCAATTTCGCTCTGGCTTCCGTTGGTACGATCAGGAACGTCCGTTGTTGGGAGCACATGGATTTGACCTGCAAATTATCAATAGTGTACAAGAAACAATTTCAAATAATTTTTCCTTGAGTTTTTTACTGTCAAAAACTGATGACACCAACGACTCGTCATTGGGCTATAGCTGTTTCGCGCAATATGATCACCAACGAAACCTACCAGCCAAAACTACGGAAACAATTTTACTTGATGCAAATCTCTTAGCTCACTGTGAGACTCTGACCAGTGGTAGCTATACACTTACTGTAGCTGTAGACTATGACGATCAAATCATTGAGGCTGATGAAACAAATAATGTTTCGACTATAGATATCATTGTTGCTGAGCAAGCAAAGGCACCACAGTTTATTTCAGTCAAGAGTTTTGATATTCAAGCAACCTCGACAGCAATTAATTTTCAATTAGCTGATGGTATAGGTCATCAGCCAGCTGTCTTGGATGTCGCCCCTGCCTATTATGTCGCCGACCATCCTGGTATGTATCTCTGGTCCCAAGATACTTTGCTAGCTAGTAGTACTTATATGACTCTGATCCAAGGCTTGCAAGCGGAGACGCTCTATCATTTTCGTTTGCGCCTGCTAGATAGTAATATTACTTCTGATGATTACACCTTTAGAACTATTAAAGATGAGGGAGCGGACAGTAGTAGATTATTGATTTTGAAACTTACGAACACTGACTGTCGGGTAGTTAGTGAAAAACCATTAAAGATCAGCTTTTGGCAAGACTTAGGTTTGAATGTGCCTAAACACGAAATTTTACGTTATCGTATTCTCTGGTTTTCTGGTAGCCGATCTCCTTGGTACACACCTGGCTCAGGCGATGAAGATTGGCAAATGAATACTCATGGCAACCCACGCCGTGTCTGGAGCTACTTCCAAGATCACTCCTTTGAATATGAAACTTGCGGAGCCGGTATTACCACTGCTCAAAGTAATAAGTCAGCAGTACTAACTCCTGAGACTAAAACAACAGTGCCGGTCATGAAGACCAAAAAAACTGAAGAAAAATATCACCTGATTATCAATAGAAGCGCGGAGTCTAGTAATGGAGTGATAAAATATAAAATTACAACAGTGCAGGGAGTATTGCGATTTTATCGAGTGCTGCTAGCAGCCAAAGATTGGCAAGTTATTCAAGATGCCTATGTCTACGGTGGATACCGTTTGTCTGAGCTCGAGCAAACATTACGACATGATAGCGGCTTGGTACATCCTACTATTCCTGCTGTGGTCTGGAGAAAACAGATTGCTACGAAGCCCATTATTGCTATAACTAATCATTAAAAAATAAAAATAAAAAATACTATGTAATTTATTTATCAAGTAGTTGTCACGTCATTTAGCCCGCTAGATAATAAATATCTAGCGGGCTAAAAATATGCTATACTAT
>Ga0163153_10003255_pt1 | contig 22039 bp, 20 predicted proteins | sample OliLakLV19MP6IB1_FD_148629 | JGI IMG/M metagenome (GOLD analysis project Ga0163153, IMG submission 148629) | Freshwater microbial mat bacterial communities from Lake Vanda, McMurdo Dry Valleys, Antarctica - Oligotrophic Lake LV.19.MP6.IB-1 | ecosystem: Environmental > Aquatic > Freshwater >...
GGTCATGAACGGCAGGGGGCAGGGGGCAGGAAGCAGGAGGATGAGGATGAGGAACCCGCAACGGCTCAGCAATGGGGAACATGCTGCCACCTGCCACCTGCTCCCTGCTCCCTGATTACGCCAGACTATCCAGAATCTTCCACAGCTCGATCGGACTGAACTCGCCGAACCGGTCGGTGATCTCCCGCTCGGTCCACTCCCGGAAGATCCACCCGGTGCTTTTGTGGCGGGTGCCCTCGACAAAATGCAGCCGACCCTGCGCCAGCGTACCGACGGTGCGGGTCTCGAGGTAGACGCTCCAGCGGGTCTGGCTGCGGGCGAGATCGCCGAGGTGCCGCGCCGCGGGCGCTTCTGGCAGGGGGAGCGGCGGCGGCTGTTGTGGCTGGGCCATCATTCCTCCGGGTTGCCTGCACGGTAATGCGGGGCGGGCGGGCGCGGTAGGGGCCGCATGTATGCGGCCCCTACATCGCCCGTCCGCCCGATCGCCCCACCGCCCCCCCGATTACATTCCCCGCCCAATGTCCACACCCAACTGTCCCGCCTGCCAGGCCCCACTCTCGCCCGATGCCCGCTACTGTCACCGCTGCGGCCGCGCCCTGGTGACCGACCGCGGGCGGGAGCGACGGGCGTGGATCTTCGCCTGGACCCTGGTCGCCCTCCTGCTGGGCGTGATCGTCTACTATGTCGAAAACAAGGACGCCGCGGCGTCCGGGCCCGACATGGCCAACGCGGGGACCTCCAGCGCCACCGCGACGCCGGCGGGCGGTCAGCCGCCGGACATCAGCCAGATGACGCCGCGGGAAAGATTCTTCCGGCTGCACGATCGCATCATGGGCGCGGCGGAAAAGGGCGACACCAGCACCGTCACCCGCTTCTCACCGATGGCGCTGGCCGCCTACGGCATGCTGGACAGCATCGACGTGGACGCCCGCTATCACGCCGGTGCCATTCACCTCCGGCTCGGCGAGGTTGCCGCCGCGCGGGCCCTGGCCGACACCATCGGCCAGGAAGCCCCCGACAACCTCCTGGGCATTCTGCTCCGCGCCGAGGCGGCGCAGGTCGGCGGAGACCCGAGCGGCTTCGACAAGGCGAAGAAATCCTTTCTGGCCCACTTCGATGCCCAGATCAGGCTGAGCCGGCCGGAGTACACCGAACACCGCTCCATGCTTGACGAGTTTCGCAAGCAGTTCACGCAGTGAGCCTGCACCCCGACTATCACCCGTCGATCCATTCATGACCCGCACGATTCATGTCGCCCATTCACCCGATTCCGACGACGCGTTCATGTTCTACGCCCTCGCGGCCGGCAAGATCGACACCGGCGAGTTGCGCTACGAGCATGAGCTCTCCGACATCGAGTCGCTCAACCGCCGCGCGCTCAAGGCGGAGCTGGAAGTGACGGCGGTCTCGATCCACGCCTACGCCTACCTGACCGGGCGCTACGCCCTGCTCTCCTCCGGCTCCTCGATGGGAGATCGCTATGGCCCCCGCCTCGTGGGCCGTGCACCGGCGGGGACGCCGGTGCCTACCGGTCACGAGGCGCTCCCCTCTGTGCAGAGCCAAGTGCGTGGCAAGCGCATCGCCGTGCCGGGCAAGCTCACCACCGCCTACCTCGCGCTCAAGCTCTACCAGCCGGATTTCATCGAAGTGGTGGTGCCCTTCGATCAGATCGAGGATGCCGTGCTCGACGGCACCGTCGATCTCGGCCTGCTGATTCACGAGGGGCAGCTCACCTTTCAGGATCGGGGACTGCAGCTCTGGGCCGACATGGGGGAGTGGTGGTTTGGCGAGACCGGCCTCCCCCTCCCCCTCGGCGGCAACGTGGTCCGGCGGGATCTGGGCGACAGTGTCGTCCGCCAGGTGGCCCGCGACCTCAAGGCGAGCATCCAGTACGCCCTCGACCACCGGCCGGCGGCGCTGGCGCACGCCAAGCAGTACAATCGCGGCATCGGCGACGAGAAGACCGACCGGTTCGTCGGCATGTACGTCAATGACTGGACGGTCGACTACGGCGAGCGCGGCCGGCAGGCGGTGCGCGAGCTCCTCAAGCGGGGCCATCTGGCGGGACTGATTCCCCATCCGGTCGAGGTCGAGTTCATCGACGGGTAGGGCGGAGCCATTGCTCCGCCCGATCCCCATTGCTCCGCCCGATCCCCATTGCTCCGCCCGATCCCCATTGCTCCGCCCGATCCCCATTGCTCCGCCCGATCCCCATTGCTCCGCCCGATCCCCGCTGGGTTCATCTTCATCGATGGGTAGGGGCGGAGCTGGGGCTCCGCCCCTACCCTATAGCTACTTTGCAATAACCCACCTATAATCTTTTCGGACACAGGGTTACCTCGGGCTCGCATGGGTGCGACCCTCCCTCAAGCCGCTGGAGCCACGGTGCCACTGGCCGATGTCCCGATCACCGTTCTCGTCGTTGACGACGAAGAGCCGATCCGGAATGCGCTCAAGAAATTCCTGACCCAACAGGGCTATGATGTCGTCACCGCCTCCTCAGGTGACGAGGCGCTGCGCGTCATCCAGCGCCAGAAGGTTTCCGTGGTGCTGCTGGACGTCCGCATGCCCGGCAAGAGCGGCATCGACCTGGTGCCGCAGCTGCTGGAGATCGAACCCGGCATCGCCATCCTGATGCTCACGGCCGTCAATGACGCGACCACCGCCGCCCTCTGCATGCAGCGGGGGGCGATGGATTACCTCACCAAGCCGATCGATCTCTCCGACCTGGCGCGCGCCATCCTCCGCGCCGTGCGCCGCCGGGACAGCATCGTCGAGCAGGCCAATCTCAATCTCTGGCTCAAGGAAGAGGTCGCGGTCCGGACCGCCGAGCTGCGCCGCGAACGCTCCAAGCTGGAGCGGCTGTCGGTCGCCACGCTCGAGGCGCTGGTCAACGCGCTCGAGGCCAAGGATCATTTCATCCGGGGCCACTCCACCCGCGTCGCCGACATGGGAGCGCTGATCGCCTCCGAGATGGGGCTGGCGGATGAGCAGGTCGAGCAGGTCCGCATGGCGGGCCGGCTGCATGATATCGGCAAGATCGGCATCCGCGAGGAGGTCCTGACCAAGGAAGGGCCGCTCACCGCCGACGAATACGAAGCGGTGAAGCAGCATGTCGTCATCGGCAGCCAGATCCTCTCGCCGCTGCAGCATCTGGGCGACGTCATCAGTTTCGTGCGCAGTCACCACGAGCGCTGGGACGGGCAGGGCTATCCCGACAAGCTGCGGGGCGAGGAGATTCCGCAGGGCGCCCGGATCCTGGCGGCGGCGGAGATCTACGATGCCCTCACCACCGCCCGCCCGTATCAGGAAAAGATGCCGCCCGATGTCGCGGTGGAGCGGATGCGCGACCTCGCCAACACCGTCCTGGACGCCGCCGTCTACCGCGCACTCGAGGCTGCGGTGCGCCGCCGCCAGGCGCTGGTCTTTCTCGATGATGCGCGGACCTGAGTGGCCCCGGGACCTCATTCCCCGACGTGATGGCTAAGTTCGCGCTTATCATCGAAGACGATCCCGCGCAGCGCCGGCTGCTGGACCGCATGCTCACCGCGGCCGGATTGCGCATCGCCACCGCCCCGGATGGGGAAGCCGGTCTCGCCGCCGCCCGCAGTCATCCCCCCGACATTATCGTGCTGGACGTCATGATGCCCCGCCTTAACGGGTATCAGGTCTGCCGGCAGCTGAAGGCCGATCCGGCGACGCGCGCCATCCCGGTCGTGATGGTCACGTCGAAGGATCAGCCCGCCGACGAATTCTGGGCCAAGGAGGTCGGCGCCGAGGCCTTCGTGCCCAAGCCGGTGGATGTGATCGAACTTGCCGCCCTGCTGGACCGCCTCACGGTGCGTGCGTGACCCTGCTGCAGATCATCCTCATCTTCGCCGCCGTCGTGGTCGGCCTCGGCGCCGTCGCCGTGATCGTCTGGCTGCTGTATGCCATCTGGCTCGCGCGAGTCGAACGCCGGCTGGCCCGGCGCAAGGGATTGTACCGGGAGGTGGTCTCCGGTCTCGCGGCGCGGGAACAGGCTCTTCTCGAACCGGAGCTGCGCCAGCTCAGCACGCTGCGCGATTTCGAGGCGCTGGAAGCGCTTCTCGAGGAGCAGGCCCGCGGGCTGACCGAGCGCCCCGCCTGGCTGCTTGACACCTACGACCGCCTCGGCCTGGTCGATCGGTATGTCGGCAAGCTGCGCAGCGCCCGCAAGTGGCGCGAGCGGGCCTTCGCCGCCGAGCTGCTGGGCCGGGTGGGCAACGCCAAGGCGATTCCCGCCCTGCTGGAGACGGTCCAATCGACCCGGACCGAGGACGCCGATGTGCGCGAGATCTCGCTCCGCGCCCTCGCGCGCATCGCCGATCCACGCGCGGTCGAGCCGCTGGTGCAGGCGCTCAAGCAGGCCGAAAGCTGGCTGGCCCCGCGCATCGCCGACATCCTCGTCCGGCACGGCGAGCCGGTCATCGAGCCGATGCTCGCCTTCCTGCGCGAGCCGGGTCGCCATCCTGCGCGCGCCTGGGCCGCCAACGTGCTGGGCGAACTCAAGGCGCAGGCCGCCTTTCCCGTGCTGCTCGCCTCGCTCAAGGACATGGATGACGAAGTGCGCGCCAAGGCCGCGGGCGCCCTCGGCAAGCTGGGCGACCGGCGGGCCGTCACCTACCTGCTCGACTACCTCCTCACCGATCCCGCCCCATTCGTCCGCGCCCGCATCGCCGGCGCGCTCGGGCAGTTCGGCGACAGCGAGGTGATCGACCGGCTGGTGCGCGCCCTGGGCGATCCCGCCTGGTGGGTCCGCATGCGGAGTGTCGAGGCGCTGGAGCAGATCGGCCCGATCGCCGAGGCCCCGCTGATCGTCGCCCTGGACGATCCCGATCCCGAGATTCGCATCCGCGCCGCCGTGGCACTCGAGCGGATGGGCGTCCCCGCCCGTCTCGTCACCAGGATCGAGCAGGGCGATGGCGACGCCGACACCGATTCGCTGCTCGTCAAGTTCGGCATTGCCGGCGCGCGGGAGCTGCTGGCCGAGCACCTGCACCATCCCTCGGTCGCGGTCCGCCGCACGATCGTGCGCACCATTCGCCAGGCCGATCGCAAGGACCTCGCAGTGGAGCTGATCGAGATCTGCCGTCAGGATGAGGACGCCTCGGTCCGCGCCGATGGGCTCGAGGCGCTGCACGCGCTCGGCGCTCGCGAGGCCGTGCCCGCCGCGCTCGATGCGCTGGGCGACACCGACGAGCGGGTCCGCGCCGCTGCCACCGGACTGCTGGGCGAACTGGGCGGCAGCGAGCTGGCCGGCGTGATCCAGCCGCGGTCGGTCGATCGCGAACCGCTGGTCCGCGCGGCGGCGGCCCGCGCCCTCGGACTGATTCGCGCCACCACAGCCGATCGCGACTTCTCCCGCCTGCTGCAGGACCCCGACGCCGGGGTCCGCGCCGCGGCCGCCGAAGGCGCGGCCGAAGCGCGGTGGAAGGGCGCGGCACCGCTGCTCGTCAACCTGCTTGGCGATGGCGACGAAGCGGTCCGCACCGCCGCCGCCAAGGCGCTGCGGGATGTGGGCGATGCCACGGCCGTCCCCGCGCTGATCCGGGCCTTTCGCGGCGCCTCGCCCGCCGAGGCCGATGCCATCACCGCCGCGGTGGCCCAGCTGGATCGCGAGGCGCTCACCCAGATCGTCGACATCCTGCTGGAGCGGGGCGATGGTCCCAGCCGCGCGCGACTGGCCCGCAGCGTCGGCGCCCGCAAGGGGCCGCATCCCATCGGCCTGCTGGAGTCCCTCTTCCGCGACACCGAGCCGATGGTCCGCGCCGCGACGGCGGAGACGCTCGGACGGATCGAGGGCGATCGTCCCGCCGCCCTGCTGATCGAGGGGCTCGAGGATACCGATCCCGTGGTGCGCGCCCGCTCGGTCGATGGGCTGGTCCGCCACGGCCGCGAGTCGGATGGGCCACGCCTCCTGACCCTGTTCCAGAACGATCCCGCCCCGCTGGTGCGGGAACGCGCCGCGCTGGCGACCGGCATCTTCCGCACGCCCGGGGGCGAAGTCGTCCTGCTCACGGCGTCGGAGCGGGAGGAATCCCTCGAGGTCCGCGCGGCCGCCGTCCTCGGCCTGGGTGCCTATGATCAGGAAAGCCTCGTCGGGCGGGTCATCGAGATGGCCGACGAGAACGCGCTGCGCGAGCTGCTGCGCGACCGGCTCAAGAACGACGCCGAGTACCGCCTGCTCGGCCTCCGGCTGCATGAGGCGCGGCACGTCGAGTTGCGTGCGCTCGGGAGCACCTCGCGCGACGAGATGGAGCAGACCCTCGCCGAGGGGATGCGCGGCGTGCTGTCGCCGGAGCAGCGGGTACGTCTGGTGCAGGGACTGCGGGCCTTCCAGGGCGAGCGGAGCCGGAGCGCGCTCCTCGCCGTCGTGCGCAGCGACCCGAGTCCCGAGGTCCGCGCCGCCGCGCTGACCGCGGTCGGCGGCATGCTGGACGCCACCGAAGTCCAGCTCACCGCCACCCGCGCGCTCGCTGATCCGCATCGTTCGGTGCGCCAGGCTGCCGTGGCGCTGTTCCAGCGGGTCGCGCCGGAGAAGGGGCTGCCGGGACTGCTCCGCCTGCTGCGGGCCGAGGAGTCTCCCCTGGTCCTGCAGGCCGTGGCCCAGCAGGCGGAGGCGGCATTCCCCACCTTCCTTGACCTGGCGCTCGGGCTCGATCAGGGCGGCGCCGAGGCGGTACTGCTCACGCGCGTTGCGCGGCACATGCACCACCCGGACCTCAAGCGGATGCTGAGCATCGTTGGCCGCAGCACCGCCGGTCCGGTGCGCGAGGCGATCGCGCAGCTCTGGTCGGAGCGACCGGACCTGATTGACGAGACGGCGCTGGAGGCCCTGGCCACCGATCCCTCGGTCGCGGTGCGGCGGGCCGCCGTGGCGGCGTGGGGCGCGGCCCGGCAGTTCGACCGGCTCACGTCAATGCTCGCCGACCCCGACCCCGGCGTGCGGGCGGATATCGCGCGGGCCTTCGTGACGGCGCCGGAGACCGCGGCACTCGAGGCGCTCTTTCTCGATCCCGATGAGATGGTGCGGGCGGCACTCTTCGTCACCCGCCTGCTCCGCGGCGAATGGAGCGAGCCACCCGCCGCATTCGGCATCTCCCGCCCGGCCGCGGCCACGGCGGTGCGTCAGGCGGTGCCGGTGGAGACGCTGCGCGATATCGCCCGGGACGAGCAGGATCCCGAGCGTCGCCTGCGCGCCTCGCTCGCGCTCGCGGTGCTGCTGGATGAGGCGGCCTACACCGTCATGCGCGGCGACCCGGTCTGGGCCGTGCGCGACCGCGTGGGCCGCATGCTCGCCGGCTGGCGCGAGTTACCGGACGCCCGCCGGCCGGCATGACCGCGGAACAGATCACGGCCATCGCCGCCGCCATCGGCCTGATCGCGCAGCCCCTGTTCCTCGGCTATTTCTTCCTGTACAACGGCTACATGCTCACGCTGATCGCGCTCTCGGCGGGACAGGTGCGGCGGCGCGTGGCGGCGCATTTCGTCGAGGACCTCGACCTCATCGACGACAGCGACTACACCAAGCCGCTGACGATGATCGTGCCGGCGTACAACGAGGAAGTGACCATCGTCGACAGCGTCACCAACCTGGTGCAGTGCGACTACCCCCGGTTCGAGGTGGTGGTGGTCAACGACGGCTCCAGCGACAAGACGCTCGAGGTGCTCAAGCAGGCCTTCCGCCTGCGACGCACCGACCTGCCGTACCGGGACGCCATCGGCACCGCGCGGGTCCGCGCCATGTACCAGGCGACGATTCCGCTGCCGAAAGGGGTGTCGCAGCTCGTGGTGCTGGACAAGGAGAATGCCGGCAAGGCGGATGCCCTCAATGCCGGCATCAACGCCTCCACCGCGCCGTACTTCGTGAGCCTTGACGCCGACTCGATCCTCGACCAGCGCGCGCTCAAGGAGCTGATGCGCATGGTGCAGGAGGATCCGCGCATCGTCGCCGTCGGCGGCCAGGTCGCCATCGCCAACGGCTGCACCATCCGCAACGGACGGGTGGTGAGCGTCGGCCTCCCGACCCACCCCTGGGCCCGGTTCCAGATGGTCGAATACCTGCGCTCCTTCACCACCGGCCGCACCGGACTCGACCGGATGGACTCGGTGCTGATCCTCTCCGGTGTCTTTGCGGTGTTCGAGAAGGAGACCGTGATCCGCGCGGGCGGGTACCTGACGCCGCTGGTGCAGCACCGCCTGGTCGAGGAGTACGTCGGCGCCCGGGCCGGCACCGTGTGCGAGGACATGGAGATCATCGTCCGGCTGCACCGCTTCGTGCGCGACAAGCTGCGGACCCGCCGGGTCGCCTTCCTGCCGCACCCGGTCGCGTGGACCGAGGTACCGGAGCGACTGGATTCGCTGCGCAAACAGCGCGGCCGGTGGTACCGCGGCCTGCGCGAGTCGCTGTTCTATCATCGCGACATGCTGTTCCGGAAGAAGTTCGGCCGGATCGGCTGGTTCGCTCTGCCGACCTTCTGGCTGTTCGAGTACTACGGGCCGATGATCGAGCTGACCGGTTATCTCTTCGTCGCGGCGTTCTGGATCATGGAGCTCGTCTTCCACGTGCCGATCGTCAACAAGCAGTACTTCACCGCGTTCCTGCTCGCCTCGCTCGGCTGGGGCACGCTGGTCAACGTGCTGGCGGTGCTGGTCGGCGCCTGGCGCTTCCGCTACGGCCTGGCCGACCGGCTGCAGCGCGGGCTACTGCCGTTCAACCGGCGGCGCGACGTCCTGATCCTGCTGGGCTACGCGGTGCTGGAGAACTTCTTCTGGCGCTGGCTCACGCTCTACTGGCGCCTGCGCGGACTGTGGGATGCGTGGCGCGGCAAGAGCGGGTGGGAGAAGTTCGCCCGCCAGGGATTCCAGAAACACCCGGAGGTGCCGCGTGCAGCCTGAGTCCCGCCTCCTGCGGGTACTGGTGGTGGACGATGATCCCGCGGTGCGGGACCTGCTCTCGGCCGTTGTGATCAGCGGCGGCTACGGCAAGCCCACGCTCGCCAGTGACGGCGCCGAGGCGCTCGCCGCTGCGCCGGAGGCGGACCTCATCCTGCTCGACCATCTGCTCCCGGACTCGGCCGGCATTGACCTGCTCCCCGCACTCCGCGCCCTGCCGCACAAGCCGGCCGTCATCCTGGTCACGGCGCACGGCAGCGAGGCGCTTGCGGCACGGGCGCTCCGGCTTGGCGCGGATGACTACCTCATCAAGGACCCCTCGCTGCCCGGCCTGCTGCCCGAGGTCATCGAGCGGGTGCGACGCCACCGGGCGCTGCGCGAAGCGCTCGCCGCCGCGGAGCGTGACCTGGTGCACGCCGAACGGATGGCCGCCATCGGGCAGCTCAACGTCGCCCTCGATCACACCATCAACAATCCCCTCATGGCGGCCTTCGCCGAGACCGAGCTGCTGCTCGCGAGCAGCGGCTTCACCGTCGAGCAGCGCACCGGACTCGACGCGGTTCGGGCCGCGCTGCAGCGCATCCGCGATATTCTCCAGCGGGTCAGCAACCTGCGCCACGACCAGACGACCGAGTATCTCGACGGTGTGGCCATGATCGATCTCTCCCGCCGGACCCGGCCCATGCCGATAATGCTGGGCGAGGCGGTGCTCTGGCTGCCCGACGAGGACCTGGCACGGGTCGTCTCGATGCTGCTGCGCCATGCCGGTTTCCGCATCACCCGCGCCACCGGCGTGACGGAACTGAGCGGTCGGACCAGCGAGGCCGGCGTGACCGTCGTCGTGGTGACGGGAAGCAGTGTGCCCGGGCTCGAGCCGCTGCGCGGCTTCCATCCCGCCTCGTCCCGCAGCTACACCGTGGTGGCACTTGTGGCCGGCAATGGCGACGCGGCGCGGGCAGCGGGGGCGGATCACATCGTGAATCTCCCGTTCGATCCCGGCACCTTCGTGGGCGATCTGCTGGCAGCGATGCGGATGGCGTAGGCGGATCGTTCGCTGAAGCGACCTCGGGTAGGGCGGACCCATCGGTCCGCCCAGGACGAATCGAAGAGGCTGGGGAGGGGCGGACCCATCGGTCCGCCCAGGACGAATCGAAGAGGCTGGGGAGGGGCGGACCCATCGGTCCGCCCAGGACGAATCGAAGAGGCTGGGGAGGGGCGGACCCATCGGTCCGCCCAGGACGATTCGAAGAGGCTGGGGAGGGGCGGACCCATCGGTCCGCCCGATTTCGTTGTCATTGCGAGGAAGTGCCGCAGGCGCTGACAAAGCAATCTTTACTCGGTCCGCACCTCCCGGGGGCCCCGCCAAAGCCTCTGCTACTCCCCGACCGCGACCAGGTTGGGGCGATTCGCGATCCTCCGCAGTGCATGAATGGGCACCGTCGCCTCGAATGCCGTGATCGGCTCGATCTACCGGCGCGTGGACGAGTCCCCGCCCCCCAATTGCCGGCACACTGGCCCGACCCGCAACCGGCAAATAGCTTTTCCCTCGCCCTTTCGGTAGCTCCTCCCCGCCGTTCCGCAGCTGAGAAACGCCATGCGCCCCATCTCCAGCCTCCTCTTCCTCGCCATCCTGCCGGCCGTCCCGCTCGCCGCGCAGGCCGTCCCCGCCCTCGACCGCGCGGAGATGGACACCACCGTCCGTCCAGGCGACAACTTCTACCAGTTCGTCAACGGCGGCTGGCTGGCCCGCACCGAGATACCCGCCGACCGGGGCAGCTACGGCTCCTTCAACATGGCCGACGAGCGGGTGCAGCCGCGACTCAGGGCGCTGGTGAAGGACGCCGTCGATGGGGATGCCAAGGCCGGCTCGGACCAGCGGAAGATCGCCGACGCCTACACCGCCTACCTCGACCAGGACGCGATCGACCGACGCGGCCTTGCCCCGCTGCAGGCGGATTTGGCGGCGATCGGGAAGATCCGGGGTCGCACCTCGCTGGCCCGCTATATCGGTGGAACACTCCGCGCTGATGTCGACGTCCTGAACGACGGCGATCTCGACACTGACCACCTCTTCGGCCTCTACCTCGAGCGCGACTTCGCTGTCCCGGCCAAGTATGCCGGGGTGCTCATGCAGGGCGGGCTCATGCTGCCCGACCGGGCCTACTACCTCGACTCCACAACGGCCGGGACGGCGCTGCTCGGAAAGTATCATGAGCACGTGAGCAGGATGCTGACGCTCGCCGGCGTCGCTAATGCGGACGCGATGGCCACTGGCGTTCTCGCGCTCGAGACCAGGCTCGCCGCAACGCACATGGACCGGACCGAGACGTGGGAGCCGAAGAACGGCACCCACCGCTGGGCGCAGCGCGACTTCATCCGCCTCGCCCCCGGGCTCGACTGGCCGAGGTTCTTTTCCGCGGCAGGAATGTCCACGGTGGACACGCTGATCGCCTGGCAGCCCGATGCCATCGCCGGTCTCTCGGCGCTCGCCGCCACGGAACCGCTCGCCGCCTGGCGGGCCCTCTTCACCTATCACGCTATCGAGCGCCGGGCGAATGTGCTCCCCCGGCCGATCGAGGCCGAGTCCTTCGCCTTCTTCGGCACCACGCTGGGCGGGGTCGCCGTGCAGCGGCCCCGGGCCGACCGCGCGATCGCCACGACGAGCGCCGCCCTTGGCTTTGCCGTTGGGCGGCTGTATGTCGAGCGCTACTTCCCCGCGAGCGACAAGGCACGGGCGGAGAAGATGGTGGCCGATATCATCGCCGCCTTTGACCGGCGGATCCAGACGATTGACTGGATGGCCCCGGCCACCAAGGCGGAGGCCCGGCGCAAGCTCCAGACGCTGCGCGTGAGCGTCGGCTATCCCGATGTCTGGCCGACCTACGCCGACCTGCGTATCGATCGCGGCGACGCCTACGGGAATGCGGAACGGGTAGAGGCACGAGACTTCCGCTCGGCGGTGGCGCGCATCGGGCGGCCGGTGGACCGCGCTGAGTGGGCGATGGTGCCGCAGCAGGTGAACGCCGTCAACCTGCCGGCGATGAACGCAATGAATTTCCCCGCAGCGATTCTGCAGCCGCCGTTCTTCGATGGGATGCGCCCCGATGTGATGAACTACGGGGCGATGGGCGCCGTCATCGGACATGAGATCAGCCACAGCTTCGACAACCTCGGCGCCACCTTCGACGCCGATGGCCGGCTCAGGAACTGGTGGACTCCGGACGACCTCACCCGCTTCAACACGCAGGCCGACCGCCTGGCGGCACAGTACGACGCCTACCGCCCCTTTCCCGACCTAGCCGTCAACGGGAAGCTCACCCTCGCGGAGGATCTCGCCGACCTCGCCGGGCTCTCCGCCGCGTACGACGCCTACCGCGCGTCGCTGGGAGGTGCCGAGGCACCGACAGTCGCCGGGTGGACCGGCGACCAGCAGTTCTTCATCAGCTTTGCGGAGGCGTGGCGATCGAAGATGCGCGAGGCATCGCTCCGCGGACGGATCCGAACCGATGGGCATGCCCCGCCACAGTACCGGGCGCTCACGGTGCGAAACCTCGACCCGTGGTATGCGGCATTCGGCGTACAGCCAAATGACACGCTCTATCTGACTCCGGATCTGCGTGTGCGGATCTGGTAGACGGGCCGGAAGGAGGCAATCGCCCGGTCGGGCACGGAGGCGCGCCCAGACATACCATGGGCGGACCAATGGGTCCGCCCTACCCTGCGATCACTCCCGGGGTCGGGGCATGGGGGGAGTGAGGAGTGAGGAGTGAGGAGTGAGGAGTGAGGAGTGAGGACGCCGAAGTTAAGCCCTGGCCTCGGCTCCCGCCGCAGGAGATTCCTCGTCGCTTCGCTCCTCGGAATGACAGCGCGGGCGGGGACCAGCCCTGATCCTGCGACCCGACAACTAACCGCCCAACCGCCCTAATGCGCCACCGTCCCCCGCTTCGTCCCAAACCGCAGACTCCGGGTCGCCAGGAGAATTTCCTGCAGAAAGCTGATATACCCGCCGATGAGCGCCACCATCGCCGCGACGAACAGCCCCGCCAGCAGGACGACCAGCGCCCGGTCGAGCAGGGACCCGAGAAAGAGGCAGGCGATCAGCAGGCAGACCAGTAGCGCGGCCGCGGTGCACAGCGTGATGCCCCGATTCACCAAGTGGGCCCGGCGCGAAAGGGTCGCCAGTTCGGTGACCGCGATCTCGTGCGTCGTGCCGGTCGTCTCGGGCAGCTGTGACTCCAGCAGACGGGCCCGGTCGATGATGCGTGACAGTCGTGTCGTGAGTACGCCAAGCGTCACACCAATGCCCGAGAGCAGGAACACCGGGGCGACGGCGAGCTGGATGACGTGCGGGACATCCAAGGCGCTGTTCAGTTGCATGCGGTACACTCTCCTTCGGCCTGCAGGGATTCCTCGTCGCTGCGCTCCTCGGAATGACAGCACTGGCTGAAGGCCGACGGCTGACGATCCATCCTACCGCTTGCGCGGCAGGAGCGGCAACTCCTTCGTCATGATGTCCATTTCGTCCCGGGTCGCGAGCCGCGGCAGCGTGCCATCATGTTCCTCCGCCGGCGACCAGGTCGTCACCACCGCCGCGGGCAGCAGGTGACGGATGGAGTTGGCATAATACTCGAGCAGCGGGCGCTCGGAGGGCAGGATGACCAGGTCATCACGCTGCACGATGACCAGGCGCCGCATGCGGAACATCCGCCAGGCGCGTTCCCACACCTCGGTCACCGGGAGCTCGCTGTGCATCACCTGTGCATTGCGGGCTTCCAGCTGATCTCGCAACTGTTCCATCCGCTCCAGCAGGCGTGCCCGGCTCACGACACTCCCGCCGAAGGAGAGCAGCGCCGCCGCCGCCAGCGGGACCGGGGTCACCGGGATCACCGCGCCAATCCTCGCGAGCGCCGCCTCGGCCAGGCGCTGCACCGCCGGCAGCCGCTCCGCCTTGGGCAGCCGCAGCGTGCCCGTCGGCTCCGCCGCGAGCCAGGCGCGGGTACTGAGCGGCGTCCCGAAAGTCACCGCCACTCGCCCATAGCGCCGCAGCTGGCCGGTGAAGAGCCGCACCAGATTCCAGCCCAGATAGTTGAGTACCCCACCGAACTGGGTCCAGCGCCCAGGCCGCCTGCCACCGACGATGCGCTCCCGGATGAGCGAGCGGTCCTCCAGCACCCGGTCGTAGTTGATCCCGACCGGCACCAGCCAGATGTCGCGATCGAACGCCGGATCGTCCAGTGTCCGCACGATGTAATCGAGCAGCCCGATCTTCACCGGCCGCAGCGCACCATCCCGGCTCAAGCCCCCCTCGGGAAAGATGCCCTGCGTCACCCCGTGCAGCGTGATGAGCTGGACGTAGCGCTCGAGCACCGTGTGGTACAGCGGCTCACGGAACTGGCGCCGGATGAAATAGCTGCCGAAACTCTTGAACACGAACTCGAGCGGCCAGATCCGGGCCCACTCCCCCACCGCGTAGCTGATGCTCACCATCTTCGCGAGCACGTAGGCCACCACGACGTAGTCGGCGTTGCTCCGGTGGTTCATCAGGTAGACGGCCACATCCCGCCGGGGAATCGCATCGATGGCCGCCTGGTCCTTGGCGGTGACCGTCACCTTGTACAACAGGTGGATCGTCAGGCGGGCCAGATTGTACCCGATGCGGTAGTACGACAGCACATTGAAGAACGGGATGATTTCATCGATGTACTGGTTGACCCGGATGCGGACCTGGGACTCGGCCGCACCGTGCAGGGCGACATGGGCCTCGATGGCGGAGAGCACCACCGGGTCCTGCAGCAGCGCTTCCCGGATCCGGTCCCGCTCGACCAGCTTGTAGCGGTCCACCCGGGCGCGAAATCGCCAGAGTGAATTGCGGGCCCACATCCGCAACCGACGACGGAGCACCGCCCGGGTCGCGAGCAGGACACTCACGCTCACCACCAGGGCCAGGACGAACAGGCCTGCGGCCAGGAGCCACGCGCGTGCGGTCATGCCGACGGTTCCATCTTGAGCTGCTGGTAGGCCATGCCCTTGAGCCGGGAGATCCGCAGGCGGATCGGAGGGTGGGAGGAGAAGACGTCGCCCAGGAGGCCCTCGCGGGTGGAGAGTTGACTGGCCGAAGGGTCCACGATGCAGAGATGCGCCGCGCCCTGCGTGATCGCCCGGGTCGGCTCGCCCGCCAGGGTGAGCTTTTCAAGCGCGGCGGCCAGCGCCATCGGATTCCGGGTGAACTGTGCCGCGGTCGCGTCGGCCAGATACTCCCGCTTGCGACTCACCGCCATCGCCAGCAGCCGCGATATCACCGGAGCGATGATCAGCGTGATCAGCCAGAGCACCAGGAGCACGAGTCCGAGCGGGTTGCCGCCGCTGTCCTTGCCGCTGCGCCCGCTGTTCCGCCCACTGCCGAACCCGCCAAAGCGCACCGTCCGGCCCATGCCGTCCGACATCAGCGCGATCGCGCCGACCATCGCGGCCAGCAGCGTCATGAGCCGGGTATCGTAGTTCTGCACATGCGCCATTTCATGCGCGACCACCCCCTGCAACTCCTCGCGACTCAGGGTCTCGAGCAGCCCCTGTGTCACCGCGATGGAAGCAGCACCCGGCTCGATGCCGGTGGCAAAAGCGTTCGGGTCGGCATCGGGCACCACGAAGATGCGTGGTCGCGGCAGTCCGGAGGCAATCGCCATCTCTTCCACGACGTTGACCAGCCGGCGCTCCAGGTCCGTCGCCGGCTCGAGAATCTCCTTTGCGCCCGTCGCCCACAGCACCCGCCCGGCACCCTTCTGCCACGAATACCAGCAGGTGCCACCGGCGATCAGGGTCGCGATGATGCCGATGAAGGGCACCAGGTGCACGTAGACGTGATCCGCCTCCACGCCGCTCGCCGCCGCACGGCTCGACATGAGGTACCAGGCGATGTCGCCGCCAAAGCCGACCCAGGCGAAGAACAGGATGAACCCCGTCACCAGCCAGAACGACCGTCGGCGGTTGGACTCCTGCTGGGCAAAGAGATTGGTGGGGGCGGTCATGAAGGGACAGTGGAGCGTGCAGGCACAGTGGCGCCAGGCGGTGGGCGATAGGCGAATTGCGCCTTTCCCGCCTACCGCCTACCGCCCATCGCCCGCCTGCCTCACCCCATCCTCAAATCCACATTCGGAACGGCGCGCTCCGCCGCATCCTCGATCGCCCAGAGCTCCGCCGGCGCGGCCTGCGCCATCCCGGCAAGGAGGTTGGTCGGGAACTGCTGCTGGGCGGTGTTGTAGGCGGTGGCGGTGTCGTTGTAGAGCTGCCGGGAGAAGCCGACCTTGTTCTCCGTGCTGGTGAGCTCCTCCTGCAGCTGCTGGATGTTCGCCGTCGCCTTGAGCTGGGGGTAGTTCTCCGACAGCGCAAACAGCCGACCAAGCGCCTGGGTCAGCTCCCCCTCCGCCTTCCCGACCTGGGCGACGCCGGTGCCCGCGGCGGCCACCGCCCGGTTGCGTGCCGAGATCACCGCCTCCAGCGTGGACTTTTCGAAGTCCATGGCGCCCTTCACGGCATTCACGAGATTGGGAATCAGGTCGTGGCGCCGCTTGAGCTGCACGTCGATCTGCTTCCAGGCATTGGCGACCTGGTTCTTGAGGGCGATCAGCTTGTTGTAGCCACCAACCGCCCACAACACGACGACAACCACGGCAACGAGAAGCACGATGCCCATACGCACACCCGGAGTGAGGAGGGAGAGGGAAGTGTACGGCGCCGACCGGGGGAGGGCTACAACGGCTCGCCCAGATCGTCCAGCGCGTGGCGCAGCGCCTCGACAATCGCTTCGTCCTCGAGCGTGCCGAAGAGCGGATGCCGTTCATCGACCAGGAGTTCCGCGCCCGGCCCGAGCGCCACTCGGCGCACCAGCTGTCCGCGGCCCCGCCGCGCCGGGACCGTCCCCTCCGCGGCGGCCCATGCCTGCAGCGCACGGCCGACCTTGCCCCGCGGCTCGCCTTCCGGCACCGTCAGCGCCAGCTGATCCGGCGCGGGCAGCCGGCTGCCCAGCGCACCCGACACCCGTCGCTCCACCACATCTCCCGCCAGGCCCCCCAGCTCGCGGACCAGCGTATCCAGCGTGGCCCCTTCCATCTGCTGCAGCTTGATCGCCAGCACCTGGAGCAGGTGGCGGTAGCCATATATCGCCGCCGTCCCGCGTCCCTCCGGCGGGCTCACCAGCTTGCGGGTGACATAGAAGCGGATGGTCCGTTCGCTGGGTCGTGCACTTGCCGCGGCATTCACCGGATAGACCGAGGAGGCCTCCAGGATCGCACCGGCGAGCGCGGAGAGGTCGCGGAGGCTCCACGGCGCCAGCGCGGCGTACTGGCGGAGCGTCGCGAGGGCGTCGCCGGGTGCGGGAAGTGGAGCGGTCACAGCGATGGTCACGGGAGCAGCGGGCTGGGGGGACGGGCGATCAGGAGGGGCTAGTATGTCCCGCGCACCCGGCCCTCGCAAGACCGGGCGGGATGCGCTTTCCGGTACCATGTCGCACGATTGCGATACCGTGACTCCGGGCGGGTCCCGCCATCATCTCCCGCATGCGACGCGGCGTCTCCCTGCTCGAACTCGTTGTCACCATCACCCTGCTGGGGCTGCTGCTGGTTTTTGCCATTCCGCCGGCCCGGGCACTGCGGGATCGGCTCGCGGTGGACGACAATGCTCGCGCGCTCGCCAATGCCCACGCCCGCGCCCGGCTGGTAGCCGTCGCCGAGCGCCGCGTCGTGGTGCTCACCCTGACGCCGGACTCGCTGGTGCTGCGGGCGGTGGAAAGCGCCACCGATACGGTGGAGCGCTGGCGCGGGGTTCTGCCAGGAACCGGCGTGCGGCTCACCGGCCTGCCACGGCAGGTGGTCTACGCGCCGAGTGGTGCCACATTGGGATTCGCCAACGGGACCTACACCATCAGTCGCGGCGCGGCCCGCAAGCAGGTCGTGGTGTCACGCTACGGACGGGTGCGGATCATCTGATGTAACCCGACACTCCCGCAGGGGCCGACCAATGGGTCGGCCCCTGCGATTACGGCGTAAACCCGAAATCAACGTCGAGATGGACCACGATATCCGCATGCATTTTCAGCAGGCCCAGCATCTTGGTGAGTCCGCCAATCTGATAGTCCTTCAGGTTCAGCGGGACGCTGCCCTGCACGCGGACACCGTCACTCCGAAACCGCAGGATTGAGGGAATGGAAACGTCGTGGGTGACACCATGGATGGTCATCAGGCCCCGGAGTGTCACCGGCAGGCTGTCGGCCGGGCCGCTGCCGGGATCCACTTCCGTGAGCACAAAGCGCAGGGTGGGAAACTTGTCCGACTCCATGCTCTTGTTGAGATCCTTGTCCCGCTTCCCGTTCCCGGTCACCAGCGTCTGGACCGGCGCCTCGACCGTACCGCGGACCGCTGCGAGCGTGGCACCGCCGGTCAGCGTGCCACTCACCGTCGTGGTGGTGCCGGTGAAGTCGCCCAGCGTGGCCTTCCCGTCGAAGCTGAGCGTACCCTCCCGGACGGTACCACCCAGGATCGGCAGCTGCTGCGCGAGGATCGGTGAGGTGACCAGCGGGAGGCACAGGAAGAGGGCCGACAGGAGACGCATGAGACCTACTCCGTGTCCGAGGGGACCAGCGCATCGAGGCCGTACTTGCGGACCTTCGCCAGCAGCGTACTCCGGGCGATGCCGAGCAGTTGCGCGGCGCGACGCTTGTTGCCATGAGTATAGGCGAGTGTGCGGGCGATATGCTTCCGTTCGACTGCGTCGAGCGCCTCCGGCTCGACCGGCTGACCGGGCGCGATCGCCTCTCGGAGCATACCCTGGTCAAGGCCTGGAGTCGCCAGCGCCACGAGCGCCAGATCCAGTCCCGGCACCGCGAGCGCCTGCGCCGCATCGGCCGGACCGCCGGCGACGACCGGCAGGTGCCCGCCGGCGCGCAGTGCCTCGATCATGGCGTCGCGCCGCGTGGCCTCGGTATCGAGGATGAGTATGTGTGCTGGTCGCATCTCTGGTCTCCCGGCTGGGGTCTTCCGGCCTGTGCGGGGGACGCTTGGCCCCGCCCCGGCTGACACCACCGCACCCGCCTTCTATGTTTGCCCCATGCCGGAAGCCACCCCATGATCCAGCCCGCCCACCCCGCCCTGCCCGATCTGCTCGTCGGCGCCCGCGTCCAGGACCCCTTCATTGTCCTCGATGTGGAGTCCCGTGGCGGCGACACGCCGCACACCATCCTCACCTTCGGCAACCGGACCGGACGGATCCAGAGCGCGCCGTTCTGGTCGGCCGACAAGATCGCCGGAATCACCAAGGGGCATGTCGTTCAGCTGATCGGCACGGTGAGCAGCTACCGGGACCGCCGCCAGCTCGCGGTGGAATCGATTCGGGTCCTGCCGGAAGAGAGCGTGGATCTGCGGGCACTGATGCCATCGGTGGGCGATGTCGGCCGCTACTGGGATGCGGTCGACAAGTGGCGGGCCCGCCTCCGCGGTCCCCGCCTGGCGCGCACCGTTGGCCTTTTCTACGACGACCCGGAGTTCCGGACCCGGTACGAGGAATGCCCCGCCAGCACCAGCGGACACCACGCGGAACTCGGCGGACTGCTCAAACACACCTGCGAGGTGGCGCACATCGGCCTGTCGATCGCGAAGCTGTACCCTGCCGCGGACCAGGACCTCGTGCTTGCCGGCATTCTGCTGCACGACATCGGCAAGCTGGAGAGCTACCGCTGGCGCGGCATGTTCGAAATGACGGTGGCCGGCAGTGCGATCGGCCATGTGGTGCTGGGCTGTCAGATGCTGGACCGGCGGGTCCGGATGGAAGCAGTGCCAACCTGCACCGACGACGAGCTGCTGCTGTTGCAGCATCTCATCCTGTCGCATCACGGGAGACTGGAGTTCGGTGCCCCGGTGACGCCGATGACGCTGGAGGCCGAAATCATTCACTACGCCGACAACGCCAGCGCCAAGACCGCGAGCATGGACACTGCCCTGCACGACATCGAGAATTTCCCGGACGGGGGGGAAATCAGTGCGCGCCCCGTCTGGCAGCTCGACAAGCGCCGCGTCTGGCGAGGCTCCAGCGATTGGGGCACGGGGCCGGACTCCCCCGCCGAGTCCTAGGGCGACGGCTGCCGGGGACCCTCAGCCCGCCCGTTTAGCTCCTCGATGCACCAACCCCGCCACCCCAACCGCCATCAGCCCCGTCGCCAGGAACATGACCCCGGGGGGCAAGCCCCGCCGCTCCGACGAGGGACAGAAGCCCAGCGGGCAGCGGGAGGCTTCAACCATGGCTTGAACCGGCCGGTAGACGGCCGGCGCTGGTCGAAGCGGCGGCTGCGCCGAATCGTGCGGAGCGAGCAGACTCAAACTGAGCAGGAGCAGTGGAGACACCGGGTTTCGTCGCTCTGGAGTTGCCGGAAGTTAGCATACTGGGACAGCAGAACACGAAACGACCGCCGGGCGCAGAGGCCCGGCGGCCGTTTCTCGCGCTGACAGGTTCGTCGGTGCGAGCGCTGCGAGTCAGGATGAGTCGCGGACCAACCCTTCGCAATGCACCCCGAGGCGCCAGATCGGGGAGGGTGAGGCGCGCGACTGGCCTCACCTGTCTGAACCGGGGCAACCATCAGGATCTACAACCACCTGAGCCCTTGCCGACTTCGGTGATTTCCCCTGAAATCCCGCTCAAACTCGCTGGAGGCCACCTGCAGGACGAGAGGCCCTGCCGCACATCCACCCAGCGGTTGAGTCTAAGATATGAGCGTGGGAAATCCTCGCAAGCGCCTGTGTCTATTCGGGTTACGCCTTGTTGATCAGGTGGAATGTTGATAGCTAAGTGATGCACGATGCAGCTGTTCCGGCCTTGTTCCACACAATGTGGAATTGTGGACTGGTGACTGTCCACATGGATGTGGATTCAGCGCGGAGACGCGATGCTACCGGCTCCCTGGCGGTTGGCCTCGTACCGGCTGCCAGTCACTTCCCGAAAGAAGGGCCCGACCGCCGCGTCATGGCGCCGGATATACAGCTGCACTTTCTTGCCGCGGCCAATCCCGTAGTCACGCAGCTCGGCGGCCCGCTCTGGGGTCTGCAGCCGTTTGAACTCGGTCACACAACTCGCGAGGCCGACATCGAGACTGTCCAGCGATCGCAGCAAGGCGGCACGCAACGCCAGGCGATCCGTCCTGGGAAGACCGGCGCTGATGATCGCACTCCGGGCCGGGGCCACCGCCCTGGCCGCCGATGCGCAGCGCGTGGCCAGCAGGTAGGCTCGGGAGCGCATCAGCATATCGCTGCTCATGGCCCGGTCCCGGGCGATCCTGGCCGAGGCGGCATCAACCAGTTGGAGCGAGTCCCGCAGCCGGTAGAGCACGTCGCGCACAGCGGTCTGGGTCGAGTCCAGCTTGGGCGGGGGAGCGACCACGGTTTGCCCGCTGAGCGGCGTGGTGCCTGCGAGAACGATGGCGACCAGGAGAGCGTTCGACTTCACGATTCAAGCCCCACTTCGATGTAGCGGTAATCGGGTTCTCCGTCGGGCGTGGCCAGGAGGCATCCGGCGGCAGATGCCGCGAACCAACCCCCGACCAGCATGCGCGGCATGTCGAGCTCGCCGAGGATCGGGCCCAGCCAGCGCCGCAGATGACGCAGCTCCGGCGCCCGGCGGCCAAGCAGGGCGAGCAGGGCGCCAGCGCCGCTGGTGGCGCGAAGAAAGTGGGCCACCGCATGCGCCCGCTGGCTGAACTCCACCGCTTTCACGCCCGGCTCGTCGAACAGCACCTTGCCCTCGAACACATCCATCGGCGGCGCATCCAGCCGGGGGCCGAGATAGATGAACTGCCGCTGGCCGTCGATCTTGCGCTCGATGACCGCCGCCGCCGTCTCGCTCGTCAGCCGGGCGGCGTGCAGCATGTCTTCGTCCGGCAGTACGCCGACGGCTCGGGTCCACTCCAGAGCCGCCAGAGCGATATCGAGCGGGCAGCCGACCGCGTCGTCAAACGCGATCAGCCTGGGCGCCTCGCCAGCGCGCAAGATGAAGTGCGACAACGCCTCAGCCCGGTCGGAAAAGCTCCGGACGGCGAGGGTCTGCGGAATGGTCATGGGGCAAATCTAACCCGCCGTTTGATCCGCCG
>Ga0163153_10003257_pt1 | contig 22033 bp, 30 predicted proteins | sample OliLakLV19MP6IB1_FD_148629 | JGI IMG/M metagenome (GOLD analysis project Ga0163153, IMG submission 148629) | Freshwater microbial mat bacterial communities from Lake Vanda, McMurdo Dry Valleys, Antarctica - Oligotrophic Lake LV.19.MP6.IB-1 | ecosystem: Environmental > Aquatic > Freshwater >...
CTGGTAAGCGCCAGTGACGACCGTACTCTATCTGTTTGGAGGTTGAAATTGGATTCTTAGAAATTGTATAACACGCAGATTATTAGGCAGATTTCAAACATTTCTATACATTTGAACTATGGATTATTATTTTTTAAGCTAATTATTTTTTAATCTTTTAATTAATCCATAAGTCATATGAAAATCACACCACTGGAAATTCGCCAGAAGGCCTTTGATAAAGTGCTTCGTGGCTACGACAAAGATGAAGTAAATGCCTTCTTACAAACCCTTTCGCAAGAATGGGAGCGCATGCTGGATGACGTCAAGGAGGCCCGCATTAGATTGGAAGCTACTGAGCGCGAGGTGTCGAAACTTCGCGAGGTGGAAAGTTCTTTGTTCAGAACATTAAAGGCAGCCGAAGATACCGGAGCCAGCGTAATCGAGCAGGCCAACAAAACGGCCGAATTGATTTTAAGAGAGAATCAGCTCAATGCTGATGCCATCATGAGCGAAGCGAAAACCAAGTCAAAAAATACCATCGAAGAGGCTGAGATGATATCGCGTCAGATGCTTGATGAAATGGAAGAGCGTCTCAAATCAATGGGCCAGCATTATAAAACACTTGAACTTCATCGCGATAATTTACTTTCTGACCTAAAACGTTTGGCAGGTGAGACGATTGATCGTGTTGAGCGGGCGAAGACATCTTCACGTGATTTTGATCCGGATCAGCACCTGGCCCTGGCAAAACGCGAAAGCAAGAAAGCCTTGTTCCCAAATGCTGAAATAGAAAAAGAAATCAAGAGTGCACTGCCAACACAACCAACGCAACAAGCATTTACACCTTCTATACCAGAACCGGTGAAAGTAATGGCCACCGTGGAGCAACCGAGAATGCAAAAGTCATTCTTTGACGATATTCAATGACCGGTAAAGTTGCGTTAGAGGGACTTGAGTTTCATGCCTATCATGGCGTGTATCCACACGAGCGATCCTCAGGAAATAAATTCGAAGTAGATGTGGTAGTTGATACTGAATTTTCAGATTCCGCTTTTCAGGATGACTTAAGCGGCACCATTAATTATGAGAATCTTTATTCCATTGTAAGTGAAGAAATGGCAAAGCCATCGAAACTTCTGGAGACGGTAGGGCACGCCATCGCAAAAAAAACACTGAATTCCTTTCGCGAAGCAAAAGCAGTAGAAGTGAGGATTTCAAAGTTCAATCCCCCAATCGGGGGCGTTTGCAAGAAGGCAATGGTAACGGTAAATCAGAAGAAGTAAGACATTATTCTTGCGTGGAGGGTGTTTGGTCAACAAACATAAATCCTCTTGCATCAGCACCTTCATAAAAATCTACCTGCTTTCCGATTAAATACATGGTGTGTTTTTTGTCAATGATCACCTCAATACCTTCATCCTGGTAGATAAGGTCGGTAGATTTTTGCTTGTCAAAGCCAATGATCAAAGAAACTCCACCACATCCGCCACCGCGAATTCCTACCCGCAAACCATACTCTGACGGAATATTTTTCGTTTGCATAATTTTGCGGACCTCTTCAGCAGCCCGGGCGGTGAGCCCGATGGGTTTTATGTTTTCAAACATCCAGTAAATTGATCATTAATCAGTCAAAAATATCTAAATTTTAAACACCTTTGAACTTGATTTAATTCTTATGGAAGCATTGATTGAATTTGGAAAAATAATAATACCGGCCTCACTGGTTCTATATGCAGTATTTCTGACTATACGCTCTTTTATCACCAAAGAGATCGAGCTCAAGAAACTCGAAATCCGCACACGCAGTATTGAAACAATCCTACCGGCCCGCCTTCAGGCGTATGAGCGGATGACATTGTTTTTAGAAAGGATTGCCCCACAAAACCTGTTGATTCGCCTTAATAACCCTGGGTTTTCGGGCCGTGATTTTCAAAAGGTGTTGCTGGACGAGATTCGTAATGAGTATAACCATAATGTTTCGCAACAAGTGTATATGGGTGAGGAAGTATGGAACCAGATCAGAAATGCCAAAGAAGATCTTATCATCCTGATTAATGAGTCTGCTTCTCAGCTGCCGGCCGAGGCTACCAGCATCGACCTTTCTAAAAAGATTTTTGAAGCGGTAATGAACAAGAATGTTGACCTGATTGCACACGCACTCACCGAATTGAAAAGAGAAATTCAACAAACGTTTTAACGTATGGAAAACCGGATTGCGCTCGTTGCTGGTTCCACTGGACTCATTGGAAGTCAATTGATGGAATTGTTGCTTAATGACAATGCTTATTCAAAGGTGATTGCCTTAAGCCGTAAGCCTCTTTCGATTTCAAATCCAAAACTGCAGAATGTAGTTGTGGAGGCGAGTGATTTGAAAAATCACAGGGATATCAAGGCGGATGATGTCTTTTGTTGCCTGGGCACCACGATAAAACAAGCAAAGACCAAAGAAGCCTTCCGAAAGGTTGATTTTGATTATCCTTTAGCGTTGGCTACTCTATTGAAATCCAACGGGGCAACTCAATTTCTGTTAATCTCCGCGCTAGGGGCCGATAAGAACTCCAGAATTTTTTATAACCAGGTAAAAGGAGAAGTGGAAGAGGCAATAGGTGCGGTAGGGATTTCGGCCTATCATATTTTCAGACCCTCATTACTAATAGGTCCGCGTAAAGAGCATCGTGCAGGTGAAGATGCCGCCAAAGTATTTTATAAGATCTTCGGGTTTATCATTCCCGCCAAATACAAAAGCATTGAATCAATAAAGGTTGCGCGTGCGATGATTAGTTTTGCCAAAGTGAATAAGCCGGGAAAGTTTGTTCATGAATCTGACGCGATGCAGACCTTTTAAATTTTCAATAATGATTGCCGTTATCCAGCGCGTTACCCATGCCTCTGTGCAAATTGAAGGCGATATAAAGGCTCAAATTAGTAATGGCCTTTTAGTTTTGGTGGGAATTGAAGATGCCGATGGGCAGGAGGACATTGAATGGTTAGCGGCAAAAATTGTTAACCTTCGGATCTTTAACGATGAAGCTGGGGTCATGAACGTGAGTGTAAAAGATTATAACGGAGATATTATTCTGGTTAGTCAGTTTACTCTGCAGGCTAGTACAAAAAAAGGAAACCGCCCGAGTTACCTCAAAGCAGCCAGGCCAGAGGTCGCCATCCCAATCTATGAAAAGTTTATTCTATCAGTAACTATGCAATTGGGTAAACCAATTCAAACCGGTGAGTTTGGTGCCGACATGAAGGTAAGTTTGATTAATGATGGACCTGTTACGATCTTAATTGATACGAAGAATAGAATATAATCTTACAGAATTGCCAACACAACCATTACTATGTTGGAGAGAACATAAAGCCCGATAACATATTTGGTTCCCAATTTATTTATGCGCACTGCGCCTTCTTTATTGCCTTTGTCGCTTTGTTGAAGAGCAATGGCCGACACCACGAGAGTCGCGAAAATTCCCAGAAAGGTGATCGTATGAAGAGTGTCCACCAAAGTGAATGAGGATGACTCGGGTAAGATGGAGTCGATGATGTATTTATTACCCACGGTAGCAAATAAACCACCTACCGGCAATCCAAAGCGAGGTTCAAATTCAGAGGGGTGAATGGTGAAGCTAATGATCGCTATCAGGAAGGCGATGTACATGCCGATGAAGATTTTCATAAATAATCCCCAGGCATCTCGCTGGATATCCATTTCAATTAAGAAGGATGAGAAGTTTTGAAGACCTCTTTCGGGTGCAGGATCTCCAAACCCGGTTTCATAATCATTAGTGCTTTGAATGACCTTAAAGTTCACAATCTCCCATCCATCAATTGCTTCATTTTTGTCAAACGCACTTCCTTTTACATCTGGCTTGAACACCAGGCTCTGATCATCAAATAGCGTGTTCTCTATTTGCACCTTTAAATGTTGTTTATCAAAGGGAAAGTCCTGCACATTCCAGCTTTCCTTCATGGTGGCTTTCATTTTCATGATGGCCCAGGCTTTGCCGTTCAGACTGTCCAGAATAATTTCAGGTGTATCGATTGACTTTGCGTTGGGAATATCCAATTGGGTGGAGAAATCAAAATCAGGATTGTCATAGACAAACCATAACCAAAAGCGCATGGTATATTGTTTATCGCGAAAGTTGATATCGTGTACGCTAATAACATAGGAGCCAACGCTCACGGTGTCGGGTTGAGCATTTGTTACAGAGAGACTTGATAGGAAAAAAAGACAGGTGATGAATATAAACTTCATGCGGTGCGGTTGGGTCGTTAAAATTAGATGAAACCGGAGACTAAAAAAACCGCCAACAGCATTTCTGTCGGCAGTCGTGTAGAAATAGGCCATGGTTGTTCCAGTGCTTCAGGGAAAAGCTAATTTCAATGATTATCGGTTAGAAAAGTCAAATTCTTGGGCTAACTTAGTGTCAAATCTAATCTCTTGATATGCATAGCTTATTACAACTCACTCATTCCGTTTTTAGGTATTTCTTGCTGATATTTTTAATTGTTTTAATTGTTCGATCCTTGATTGGCTGGCTAAATAAGTCTTCGTATAGCAGCATTGATGAAAAATTTAGTTTATGGCTGTTTATTGTTACGCATACCCAGTTACTGTTAGGTTTGGTACTATATTTTGTTAGCCCGCTGGTAATATTCAGTGCATCATCTATGAAAGACGCCACGGCCCGTTATTGGCTGGTAGAGCATATCAGTATGATGATTATCGCCATCGTTCTGATCACTATGGCTCGCGTCACGACCAAAAAACTTACTGATTCGACAGCAAAATACCGAAGGCTATTTATTTTTAATAGCATTGCATTAGTGCTAATAATAGTTGCCATCATGCAAAGTGGAAGAGGTTTTTTTAACTTACCTTCTTATTAAGAAACAGTATATAGTATAAAATTACGCTATGAAGTATCTTTTATCCTTCTGTCTCGGCTTGATTGTATTTTCAATTTGCGCCCAGGAAATTAGCCCGCGCTACGAATTGGTGAAAATGAGTGCTAATGTGAACACCCTCTATCATGAAGTCTCCCCGGTGATTTCGATGGATGGAACGAAATTATACTACTTCGTAAGCAATCATCCTCAGAATACATTTGGTAAAGAGAACAGCCAGGATATATGGTTTTCTACCCTTGATGAAAAGGGTGAATGGTCAATTGGCAAGCGACTGCCTCCTCCTCTAAATCAAAACCGGTACAATCAGGTATTTAATGCGTTGCCCGATGGCTCTTTGTTGGTGCGCGGAGGACGAGCGAAAAACTCAAAAGGATTTTCATTGGTATCTTCTGGAGGCGCATGGACGGAGTTGAGCGTACCCGGTTTTGAAACTATGGATAAAGGATTATTCAATGGAGCGACTATTTCATCGGATGAGAAACATTTAATTATGTACTTCTCAGAAAAGCCCGGTGATAAATTCAGTGATTTTTATTTGTCAAACCAGGAGAATGACAAATGGTCGAAGTCGGTGAAATTAAAAATCAGCTCTACCGCGGACGACTATAGTCCGTTCTTATCCCCTGATCAAAAGACACTCTATTTTTCAAGCGATCGTTTTGCTAAGGATAAAGTCGGAGGCACTGATATTTATAAAGTAACACGATTGGATGACACCTGGATGAATTGGTCCGAACCGGTTAACCTGGGTAGATCGGTCAACACCCCAGCAGGCGATGCCTACTTTTCAATTGATACCCATGGCAATATTTTCACTTCGCGCTCTGGGGCCAGGGTGGATGGTGGAAATTTCGACTTGTTTATTTTAAGGCCGCGCAATTTTAAGATCGTACTTACGGGCACCACATTCAATCAAAAAACAAAACAACCTGTGGTAGCCACGGTGGAGGTGAAAATGAAAGAGCAAAAACCGGTCAATCTTAAAACGACCGTCAATGGTAATTATGAAACACGGGTACCGGAAATTGATGAATACACACTGAAGGCAGCAGCATCCGGATTTTTACCATACACCCAGAGTTATAAAATTCCGAAAATCAATCGCGATACCACATTCCACGTAGATGTTTACCTAACCCCGCTGGCAAAGCAAATTGTGCTTGCAGGTGACATCATTGATAAGAAAACGCAGCAGGCTGTTAAAAATGCAAAAATAAATATTGCTTATAAGCCCGATCAAACGGTTAATTATTCTTTAACTGCCAATGAAGGTAAGTATGAGCAAGATATTGCCAGCCTGGGTTGGTATGTGTTTTCAACTTCCGCGGAAGGATATCTGAATTCCACCGACAGTGTGCAGGTTCAGAGTGAAGAGATAACACCGGTTATAAAAAATATTATTCTCACCCCCATTGAAGTTGGTCTTACCGTACGATTGAAAAACATCTATTTTGATTTTGATAAGACCACGCTAAAATCAGAGTCCTTTGTGGAACTCAATAAGGTAGTTGACTTTCTCAAACGCAATCAAAGCATAACCATTGAAATTTCTGGCCATACAGATAGTAAAGGCTCAGATACATACAATTTGAATTTATCACAAGGGCGGTCCCAGTCGGTGGTGGACTATATCATTAGTCAGGGAATTGAAGCGTCAAGGTTGCAGGCTCAGGGCTACGGAGAGTCAAAACCGATTGATACCAATGACACCGAACCAGGAAGAGCCAATAACCGCAGGGTTGAATTTACTGTGCTGAAGATGTAGAGACATCAGGCACTGAATCAAATTCTCTTAAGCAATCTTCACAACGATGCACTTTTTTCGGATTGAGAAACAATCCAATAAGAACGCTGGTGATTACACTGTTTAGAATACCTTTCTTGTCGGGTTTTAGTGTAATGTTCTTAGATCCGCAATAGGGGCAGTGCAATGTTTCTCTTTCAGATGTATTTTGTTCAGCTAGAATTTCAGTTACTCTTTCTCTGTCCTTTTCAAAAATATGAAGTCGCACCCCGGGAAATAGTTCATTTCGGATGGGATAGAGTCCTACAAAATGTTCGTCACTTAAAAAGCAAGGTATTCCGTATGCGTCCAGTTTGGTTTTCACCAGGTTGGCTGCCATGACCGTATCATACGAGTCGAAAACAATTATTTTGCCATCAGATTCATCCATATTCTTTCAATATTGTAAAATGTAGCCAAATAGACATTCATTAAAGTTCTGGCATCAGGAATTTTTTTAAATTTAATTGTAACAATCCTCTTTCCCCACCGTCTTGCCTTTGAAACGATGAATCTCGAAATGTTCGAAACCCTGGTACTTCCTACAAAAAACAAGCTTTTCCGCTTCGCCTTCAGGCTTCTGGGCAATTCGGAGGAAGCGCAGGACGTAGTTCAAGATGTATTTATTAAACTGTGGAACGGCAGGGATCAATTGGGTGAAGTGCAGAATATGGAGGCTTGGTGTATGCGCATCACCAAAAATCTTTCGCTCGACCGCATCCGCTCACGCCAACGCAGGAGTACCGAATCGATCAACGATGGTTTTGACATTCGACACGAAGGTTTAACGCCTCATGAGAGGACAGAAATTCATGAGAACATGCAACAGATAAATCAAATGATAGCCGCGCTCCCTGAAAAACAGCGCCAGGTGATACACCTTCGCGACATTGAAGGGTATAGTTACAACGAGATTTGTGAGATACTGGAATTAGACATGAATCAGGTGAAAGTGAATTTGTTTCGTGCACGTAGCGCAGTGAGAGAAAAACTAGTAAAAATGAACGCGTATGGACTCTAAGCAACTCGAACAGCTGCTGGAAAAGTACTGGAACTGTGAAACTTCCCTGGAGGAAGAAAAACAACTTCGGGAATATTTTCGCGGCTCGGTGCCGGAAAATCTAAAGGATACCGCTGACTTGTTTCGCTACTTTGAAGCACAACAGTCATATTCGGTAGAGGGCACAGACTTTGATGCAGTAGTAAGAAAAAAAATAAAACAACAACAGCCACAAGGCAAATCGGTGAGCATGGTTTTCAATTTTGCTCGTATAGCAGCAGGATTGCTGGTAGTGATTACGGCCACCTATTTTGTAAGGCAGGAAGTAAGAAAGGCGTATCCTCCAGAAATCGTGGATACGTACAGCGATCCGAAACTGGCGCTTGAAGAAACCAAAAAAGCACTCATGATCATATCGAAAGGGTTTAATAAGGCACAGAGGGAAGCAGGAAAAATAAAAGTTTTTAACGAGGCGGAAGAGAAACTGCAGAAGCAGGGAAAGAAAGAAGAGACTATTTAAAAAAGAAATTAAAAAATTAAAAGTTGATAATTATGAAAAAGTTAATGATTGGTGCTGTAATAATGATGTGTTCACTTGTCGCAAGTGCTCAAAACGATGCCATTGCTAAATTCTTCAGCAAATACCAGAGTGATGAAACCTTTAGCCAGGTAACGATCAGCGGAAAAATGTTTAGCATGATGGCTAACATTACCGGTGAAACGGAGGAAGAAAAAGCGATGATTGCTTCAATCAGCAAGATCAAAGGATTAAAGATTTTGTCTAAAAGCGATGCGCGTAACTCCAGAGAATTATATAAAGAGGCCATCTCGATGATCCCTACCAATACGTTTGAAGAATTGATGTCCATTCGCGATAAGGACAAGGATATGAAATTCTATACAAAGGAGTCAGGCGGAAAAATCAGCGAGTTGATAATGGTTATGGGAGGCAACGAAGAGTTTATGGTGCTGACACTTTTTGGTGAAATCGATTTGAAAGACATTTCTAAGATCGGTAAGTCAGTAAACATTAATGGATTGGAAAACCTGGAGAAGGTGAAAGATCACAATAAGAAAAATTAATTTGTAAAATCGTAAGAGGATGTGTGTGTATCATGCATCCTTTTTCTTTTTAATTCGTCTTATCAGAAACCATTATCAATATGAAATCAATACTTCTTTTCGTGGCCGCATTATTTATTACTGCTGCGAGCGCTCGTGCGCAAAGCAACAGTTACCAGGCATTAAAAGATAAATTCAACGACCAGCCCGATGTTCATAGTTTTTCTTTCAGTGGTTGGATGGGACGCATGGTCTTAAACCTGGCCGGTGAATATGAATTCAAAAATGCGATAAAGGATATCAGGTATGTGAAGTTTATCACCATACCTCGCTCAGAATTTTCAGCGCAGCAGGTATCCATTCAAGGCTTTAAGAAACTGCTAAAGCAGGATGCTTATCAGGAATTGGCTTTTATTCGTGATGAGGGAGAAGAAGTTTCCATTTATTTGCGCGAGGGAAACAACAATAAAAACACTTACTTCGTATTAGTGGAAGAAGAGCGGGAAGTGGTAGCTATCGAATTGAAAGGTTACCTGGATCCTCAGCTTCTCAACCCAAAGAACACGACCCTGGCGATCAATAAATAGACACCTGATGAAAACCATTCTCACGCTCATTCTCTTTAGCTCAGTCAGTCTTGTTTTCAGTCAAACAAAAACCACCCAGTCGTTGGACGACAAGTATGAAGGGCTGACGCTGTACTTCTACAGAAATACACTGCGCATGTTAAATCAAACTGAGGATCCTGGTTTTGATGAATTGATCAAGGACATTGAGAAGATGCGATTTTTAATGATTGATAAAACAAAATCGAAATTTGATCAAGCGGATTATAAAAAACTATTGAGTGGTTATAAAGGTGAAGAGTACGAAGAGGTGATGACCGGACGCTATGATGGCCGCAATTTTGATGTCTATCTGAAGGAGAAAAATGGTGGCATCAAGGGAACCGTTATCCTGGCTACAGACTCCAGCAGTGTGATTGTTTTGGATATTTTGGGAAAGATTGCCTTAAACAGAGCGCCTGATTTATTCAAAGTAATTGATGGAAGCACTGATATAGGAGGGAAGATTAAAAACTTTATCAGTAAGGATGATGATAAAGACAATCACGATAAAGACGAGAAGAAGAAGTCAACAAAAAATTGAATTAATCCCTCACACTTAATTTTAATGGAAACAGTTTTATCGATTCAGAAGCTCACCAAAAATTTCGGGAAGCTCTGTGCCGTCAATCAGCTTGATCTCGAAGTAAAACGCGGTCAGGTGTTTGGTATGCTCGGCCCCAATGGTAGCGGCAAGACGACTACGTTGGGTATGCTCATGGGCGTAATAAACCCCACCTCTGGAAGTTTTTCATGGTTTGGTGAACAAGCTACCCATCACACACGTAAGAAAATTGGAGCCGTACTGGAGCACCCGATATTTTATCCTTACCTGAGCGGCCAGAAGAATCTTGAATTGAATGCGATGATTAAGGGAGCGAATCCAAATAACATTGCTAAAGTCTTGGAGACCGTTGAACTCACTGCTCGAAAAGATGATAAGTATCGCACCTATTCATTGGGTATGAAACAACGTCTGGCGATTGCATCTGCGCTCGTAAGCGATCCTATTATCTTGATCCTGGATGAACCAACCAATGGACTTGACCCCATGGGTATCGCGGAAATACGCGAGATCATCAAAAAGATTGCGGCTGATGGTAAGACAATCATCTTAGCCAGCCACTTGTTGGATGAAGTTCAGAAAGTATGTACGCACTTTGCCGTACTGAAGCGTGGCACCTTAATGCATACCGGCCCTGTAGATGACGTTGGAAAAGGAGAGGAGCTTGTTGAAGTGCAGGCCTATCACGATGATCTGGGTGTGCTCCTGCAGGAGTTTATAGGAAGCGCCAACATCAAAAAAGAGAACGGAATTTTTCAGGTGATGATGAAGGATGGTTTTCACAGCAATGACCTTAACCGGTTTTTATTTGACAAGGGCATCGTGGCTTCACACCTGGCCACCAGGAAGAAGAGCCTGGAGAAGCAGTTTTTGGAAATCCTGTCAGACACCAGTCACAAAATTTAACGATTTTAAGTTTTAGATAAATAAGCTATGCTGCACTTGCTGAAAATTGATCTCAAGAAATTGACCAGCTATCGCACCTTTTGGGTGATCTGTGGATTGTATTTTCTTACCCTCGGCTTCACCACGGCCAGTGGAATGGAAATTTTAAAATGGCTTGCAAGCAAAGGCGCTGAGTTTGGCGCATCTATTAACATAAACCGGATTCCTTTGTATCACTTTCCAGACATTTGGCAGAACCTGATCTGGATAAGCGGACTTTTCAAGATTGTGCTAGCAGTTATGGTAGTGATATCCATCACCAACGAATATCAGTACCGTACACTTAGGCAGAACATTATTGATGGATTGAGCCGGTGGGAATTTTTGGAATCAAAGATACTCACCAATTTTTTGTTGAGCCTGATGAGTGTGGCGATGATTATGTCCATTGCCCTGGTAACGGGATTTATCTACACACCTGAAATCGAGTGGGATTTTTTCTTCTTGGGAACGGAGTTTTTTCTCGCCTATTTCTTAGAGGTATTTGCTTTCCTTTCCTATGCATTGATGTTGGGAGTGCTGGTGCAGCGATCAGGTCTTACCATTGTGTTGCTGATGTTATCACATATGATTGAGGCAATTATTAAGTTGAATATTTTCCGCTCCAGCGTAGAGGAACAAATCGGATGGTTGAAACAATTTTTTCCGTTGGAGTCCATCACTAACCTGGTACCGCTTCCTTTTGCCCGCTATGCTTTACAGGAAATTCAGGATCACGTTGCCTTGAGTGCAGTAGCCCTTGCGCTCGTGTGGACGATATTGTTTAATTATTTCTCTTATCTGAAGTTAAAGAAGTCAGATATCTGATAATTATACGACCTCAAGGAACTTCACAAAGTGTTTGCTGGTAAATTGATAACCTCTGTTTAAATAAAACTGGTGGGTTTCTGGCCTTTTCAGATTGCTGTTCAAAACTATTTTGTAGCAACCATTTTCTTTAAAGTAGTCTTCGGCTGCATTAAGAAGCGTCTTTCCAATTCCCTTTCCACGAACTTTCTCGTCAATACAAAACGATGAAATACGCCCTTCTGGTGCGGGTAAGTGAAGCACATCATATAAATGAAGAGCGATAAATCCAACGGTCATTTCTTCTGCTTTAGCAATTAAAAGCTGGTAAGAAGGTTGGCCGTATAACGCAATTCTTTTGGCTGTATCCGACTCGGAAGTTGCATAACCCATTTGACGCAATAGATCAGCAACCCTGGCGGCATCTTCCGGTTTCGCTACTTCTATGCTTATTTTCATGATGGTGTTATGCGAAGGTAATTAAGATGATTAGTTTTGGAAAAAAGGAATCATGGATGCAGCGAAGATTATCGGTTTAGTGGCAGGTCTCCTCACCACGATTTCATTTGTTCCGCAAGTTGTTAAAACCTGGCGATCAAAATCAGCGAAGGATCTATCGCTGGTTATGTTTTTACTCTATTGCACAGGAATGTTACTTTGGACGATTTACGGTTTTATGCTCAATGAATTACCGTTAATTCTTTGGAATATTATCACTCTTGTTCTGTCATTGGTGATTTTATTTTTTAAGATCAAATTTAAAGACTAGTGATCATGATCGCAGCCGCAGTGTTTATTGCTGGCAGCCTTTTCAAAACATTCTTTTCCCTCCTTGTAAGAAAACCAGGCAAGCCCCAGTGTACCCAGCGCATCCGCGTAAGCAAAGCCGGTGAGTTCATAAATGCCACTGGAGGCAAGCAGAATACACGACATGTAAATACACACCTTGGTGCAGTTGGCATCCGCTAAGATGGCATCGGACTGAAGTTGTTTACCGGTTTTAATTTTTCCGTAAATCAGAACGAGCATCACTACGATGGAAATCAGTGAAATAATAACTCCCCAGAAAGTAGTGACGGGTTTGTGACCTGAATATAGAACAATCAGGGCAGAGATAACTAATACAGCTACCAGAAGATAAAATGATACGCCTGTTACTTTAAGCGCAGTTCTTTCAAAGGTGCTGCGATTGCTAAGTGGATTCTGTCGGATTCGCAAAACCATATACACGATGCCGGTTCCGGAAATCATCTCGATAAAACTATCTACACCAAAACCAAACAACGCCAGCGTTTCATCTTCAAATCCGAACCAGGTAGCAATAATTCCCTCCGCGAGGTTATACACAATCGTAAACACACCGAGTACTAATGCGAGGTCGTATAACTTTTTCTCACGCCCTGATGAAAGGCTCATTGAATTCATGTGTGAAAACTAGTTCAGCGTTAGCTAAGGTCAAACACATTTCAGACAAATGTGATGTTGTTGCAACCGTGCTACACAAAAACATATTGTTTATGCAACGAGGTTTCAGACAGGCACGGTCTGGAGCGATTCATATAGGTGATTTTTCGTGGGCACGGGTTGCCCGAATATTTCAAAGTCAAATTGCATGGCATGAAAGCGAGCGATGACCGAGTTAATTTCTTTGACCTCTGTTTTATGAATCGTAAAATCTGAATATTCTGAGAAGTTTGTGAAAAGGATTTTTTCGAAAGCGGATAGATCAACGGCATAACAAAGAATATCCAGGTCGCTGTCTTTGATAAAAATATCTAGCGGCAAAGTGCCGGCTAGCACAGGATCAAATTCATGAAGAACATCCAGAACACCGATATTTTTGATAGCGGCATGTCCTTTCTTTTGCAACGCGCTTCCATGAAGCAGATACTCAATATCGAGGAAGTCTTTTGGCATACTCAAAGATAGAGTTTAACGACAAATTGGCTGAGAACGTTTCAATTCCCTGCCTTTTTGACTTTTTTATGCTATAGGAATGATGATTGATGATTGAAAAGTAAGTTTTGAAAGATATGAGAAGAAAAGGATTAGTTAGTGATGATGTACTTCAAAGCATCGATATTACCAACACGCTGAATGGCGGAATATCGGAGCCCATGATGAAACTTTCGCAACATCAGGAATATCGCCAGATAGCGTTGAGGGTGCCGGGCATGGTGGAGGAAAGCATGCACGTGAAAATTAACAACAACCAGTTGATGGTTTATTTTGAGCACACCGTTGTATCGCGTGAAGCGATGATCTATGCTCCACACATTGTTTACAATAAGCCGATACCGTATTTTATTGATGCAAAGAAAATCCGTGCACAGTATAATGAGGGGATGCTTACGGTTCAATTACCCTACAACGAACTCGCTAATGGTTATCATCGCGATATTCCGATAGAGAATTGATCACGCAGTGATTTTTACAGGCCCTTCACACTCATCCCTCCATCGACCATAATATTCTGGCCAGAGATATAACTTGACTTGTCCATCGCCAGGAAGCACGCTAAAGCGGAAACTTCTTCGGGTTGCCCCACGCGACCCATAGGTGTGCGTGCGATAATTTTTTCTAAGCGATCGGGTTGTTCCAATACTGGTTTGGTAAGTGGTGTTTCAATGTACCAGGGTGAAATTGCATTCACGCGTATGTTGTCAGTGCTCCACTCGGCAGTAAGATGTTTTGTAAATTGTATGATGGCTGCTTTGGTCATCCCGTAAGGCGGTCCACTTTGCACATCAAACGTGCCCGCTACGGAAGCAATGTTGATCACACTGGCGCCTTCTGATTTTTTAAGCATCGGATAGCACAACCGGGTAAGTTCCATCATGCTAAAGAGGTTGGTCTCAAAAAGCTGACGGTATTCTTCTTCGCTGTATTCTACAAATTTTTTCCGAACGTTCGTGCCCACGTTGTTTACCAGCACATCCAGTCTGCCCCAGTTTTCTTCAATTTTTTGAGCCAGTGATTTGCGCACGTTCGCATCGATGAGGTCTCCCTCTAACGTAAAAAGGTTAGCTGAATTTTTTAATTTCCCTTGAATGCTTTTGGTGTTGCGCGCCACCACTAATACTTCTGCACCGAGTTCAAGAAATTCACGCGTGATGGCAAGGCCGATTCCTTTGGTGCCTCCGGTGACTAATGCTTTTTTTCCTTGTAAAGACCAACTGTTCATGAGGTAGAGTTTTATATGGGTTCTTAAAATTTACGCTTCTTTTTTTGTTACCAGCAGGTACCAGTTCTTTTCCAGAGCGAGATAACCTTGCTCGTAACAAAAATGATAAATCGCTCCTTCTTTCGTTACATATTGGCTCGTAAAATAATTGAAATCAAAACCCTTCTCGTTCAGTTTATTGCGATTCACTTTCGTCTTGCCTGTGGTATTTAGTTCGATCAATATCCTGCGGTTCTTGCGCAAAATGTTGGTGACGTTGTTCATGTAAGCCGTCTCATCGCGGTTCAATTTGTTGTTGTATGACACCCGGCACTGGTCGGAACAGAATTTTTTGTCGGCCCGGCCCTTCATCTTCGCTCCGCATTCCAAACACACTTTTTCTTCCTTTTTGATCATTTTTTAAGGTTTTTGATGGGTTTGCTATCCGTTTATAAACGTTTATAAACGAATATAACCGAAAGTAATTGAATAACATACGACTAACGTTTGGAGACCCCCACACCTTTGCATCGTCAATCGGAACAAACCGATGACGCAATTTCAGAAAATCAATTTTTAACAATTAAATCCTACAATTATGAAAAGTTTAAGAAACAGTGTCCAGTTAATCGGTCGTTTAGGTCAAGACCCTGAAGTGAAAACTTTTGGCAAGAGCCAGAAGGCAACGTTCTCTCTCGCCACATCCGACAGCTACAAGAATGCGAAAGGCGACAAGGTAGATGATACACAGTGGCATAGCATTGTGATCTGGGGCCCACTTACTGATGTAGCGAGCAAATACTTGAAAAAAGGGATGGAGGTTTGCGTGGAAGGAAAGCTTGTGCATCGCAATTACGAAACGGATAAAGGCGAAAAGCGATTCGTTACCGAAATTAACGTGAACGATTTGCTCATGCTGGGCGCTAAGCAGAAATAGACTTTTAGCTTTCGCCAAAAAAGGTCGCCTCCATGGGGTGGCCTTTTTTGTTTTTGACCACTGGTGTATTCCTTCACATTATCCATTGCAAAGTCAGCGTTCTAATCCGGGGTTGATTGATTACTTTTGTGGTGATGAGTTTTAACTATCCGATGTTTTTATGGGCGCTCACTGCGCTGGCCATACCCATCATCATCCACCTTTTCAATTTTCGCAAAACCACCAGGGTTTATTTCTCCAATATTAAATTCCTCAAACAGGTAAAGCAGGAGACCACGCAAAAGCGAAAACTGAAGAAATACCTGGTATTGGCTTCAAGGCTTTTATTTTTATTGTTTCTGGTGTTGGCCTTTGCCCAACCCTTTTTGCCTGCCCGGGAGCAGATCAGTTCGCAACGAAATATTACCATCTACCTCGATAACTCTTTTAGCATGTCGGCCCCCGTGGAGGGAAAGATCCGTGCGTTGGATGCCGGGGTGAGTTTTGTGAGAGAGATTGTAGAATTGTTTCCACCCGAAACGCGCTTCAAACTGCTCACCAACGATTTTGCTCCATTCTCCAATTCATTTAAGTCAGGGTCTGAAATCATCGATCAGCTTTCTCAAGTTCGCCTTTCACCGATCAGTCGCACGCTGGATGAAATCACCAGGCGCATTGGTGAACCCGGTAGCACAGTATTCTGGGTTTCCGATTTTCAGAAGTCTACCATGGGCGAGGAGATTGTGATTGACTCAACCTGGCAACTGCGTTTGGTGCCCGTTGAATATGAAAAGTTATCGAATGTGTTTGTGGATTCAGTCTTCCTGGAAAACCCGTTTGTAATAGGAGGCGAGAAAAATTCTGTGCGTGTACGCTTGCGCAACGAAGGCCCGAGAACATTGGAGGGTTTGGTCACCCGCCTAACCATTAATGGCGTGCAGGCCGCCACTTCTTCCATCACCGTGCAACCCAATAGTTCGGTAGAAACTTCCTTCGATCTGTCAGGTTCGTTAAAGGGGTATAATGAAGCGGTGTTTAGCTTCAGCGATTTTCCGGTAAGCTTTGACAACGAGTTTTATTTCACACTTAACTATTCAGGAAAATTGAGGGTCATCGAAATTAAACCAGATGCCACTGCCACCTTCATCGAAAAAGTATATGGTAATCGCCAGCTGTTTGATTTCAAATCGTATTCCGTAAAGAATATCGATTACAGTTTGCTCGATGCAGCCGATCTGGTGGTGTTGAATGGCCTTGATAAAATTGAATCGTCATTGAATAGTGCTTTGCAATCGTATCGCAGCAACGGCAGTTTGCTGGTGGTGAGTGGGGAGCAGCCTGATTTGGAATCCTATAAAAAGTTGTTGGGATTATCAGGCCTAAAGAAAATTGAGAAATCAGAAATGGAAGAACTGGATCGCCCTGATTTTCGAAATCCGTTTTTTGAAAATGTGTTTGAAGAAAAGACATCGGCACTGGCAATGCCTCGCGCCAAAAGATTACTGGACTGGGGACCTGATCGCACCGCCATACTTCGATTCAAAAATGGACTCCCATATTTATCACGGTTTGGTAATACGTTTGTGATAGCAAGCCCGCTCGAGAAAGGGGCTACTGACTTTTTTAACAATGCGCTGTTTGTTCCGGTGATGTATCGCATCGCCTCCAGCGGAAAGAAAGTGGAGAGCAAACCCTATTTCTATCTTTCTTCTTCACTCGTTACCGTTGCTACCGACAGCCTGGTGGGTGAGGAGCCTGCTAAGTTGATTGGTACACAGGAATTGGTGCCTTCGCAAAGACGACTGGGTGATCGGCTGCTTCTGGAGATTCCTCGCTTTTCGGTGAACCAAGGTTTCTATCATGTAACACACAGGCGCGACACGCTGGATCTTATCGCCTTTAACCTGGAAAAAACGGAATCGATGCTGGGTCAGTTTACAGGTGAAGAGGTTAAAACTACATTAGGCGGTGGCAACCAGATTTCAATTTTTAAGGCATCTTCCACGGAGACTTTCAGCAACGAAATAAAAGAGAGATATTTGGGCACGCCTTTATGGAAGTATGCCTTGCTATTGGCGCTCTTCTTCCTGCTGGCGGAAGTTCTGTTGATCCGATTTTTAAAATGATGACATTGAACTCATGAAAATACTAATCCGTTCAGCTCAAATCCTTTCCCCCCAATCGCCCTTTCACAAAAAGATTAAAAACGTTCTCATCCAAAACGGACGCATTGACGAAATCGGAGATAAAAATTATACTGCGGATAAAGTCATCGAAGCCGAAGGAATGATCCTTTCACCGGGCTGGTTCGATCTCGGTGCTTGCGTGGGCGATCCGGGTCATGAGAATCGTGAAGATCTTTCTTCGCTTGCCAAAGCAGCAGCAGCAGGAGGGTTCACCGAAGTCGCGGTGTTGCCGAATACACTTCCTACGGTGCAAACTAAAAATGAAGTAAGCTACATCACCGGAAATAATGAGAGCCGATTGGTACAGGTGCATGCCTTGGCTGCTGTAACCAGGAACTGCAAAGGAGAAGAACTCACCGAGATGATTGATTTGCATGAAGCAGGTGCCGTTGCATTTACCGATGGACTCAAGCCAGTATGGCATACCGATATTTTTCTCAAGTCGCTTCAATATCTTCAAAAGTTTGACGGCCTGTTGATTGATCATCCGGAAGATAGCTGGCTGAATTTATTCGGGCAGATGCATGAAGGACCCAATAGCACAATGTTGGGATTAAAAGGGATGCCCCGCATTGCAGAAGAAGTAGCGGTGAGCAGAAACCTGAAGTTATTAGGTTATGCCGGTGGTCGCCTGCATTTTTCGAAACTCTCTGCGGCCAAAGCAATTGACCTGGTGCGGACTGCTAAAAAGAAAGGACTGAACATCAGTTGTGATATCGCATCGTATCAACCCCTTCTCAGTGACGAGTTGCTTTCTGATTTTGATACCAACTACAAAGTAAATCCTCCGCTGCGCGAAAAAGCCGATCAGGAAGCTTTGATCAAGGGACTCAAGGATGGAACCATCGATGTGATCGTGAGTAATCACATTCCACTGGACGATGAAAGTAAGTTTTTGGAATTTGATCTTTCTGATTTTGGAATGATCAATTTACAAACTTTTGCATCACACATTGCCACCTTGAGCAAATCGGTGGATATGGATGTGCTTATTGAAAAGGTTACCGATGCGCCAAGAAGATTATTGAACCTGCCACCCGTGACGATTGACATAGATGTAAAGGCCAATCTCACATTATTCGATCCTGCCTATGAGTGGACATTTAATGCTGATGCAAACCTATCAAAATCAAGAAATTCTCCGTGGCTGGGGAAAACACTTACCGGAAAAGCAGTAGCGGTGTTTAATAATTCAAAACAAGCATTGGATGTTTAGTACTGTCAAGCGCCTCGCATTTCTTTCGGTGCGCAATGGACTGATAGCCGGTGTGCTGGGCTTTTCCTTATTGATGGTGCTTTACTACATCGGCAAGCACCCGTTTTTGTTTCCGATTTATTTTGACTTTCGCCTTATATTGTTGTCGGTCTTTATTGTGATGACCTTAAAGGAATTTCGTGATGATTATCAGGAAGGTATTCTGTATTTCGGTCAGGCGATGATTAGCGCGTTTTTATTTACACTGGTGTTTGCTTTGGTGGCTTCGCTTTTGATCTGGGCTTTTTGTTTTGTTGTTCCAGAATTCCTGTCCAACTATATTCTAACAGCAACCAAACAATTAAAATCAATTCAACCGGCAATTATAGAGCAATTGGGAAAAGATGCCTATGAACGTAATTTAAACAAGCTTCCTGCTACTAATAGCAGCGATCTGGCCATCGATTATTTTGGCAAAACCTTTATCATCAGCCTTTTCATTAGCATAATAATATCTGTAATTTTAAGAAGACAACCTAAAACCCCTTAATACTATGGAACAAGTTGAAACCCCCGAAGAAAAAGTAACCACCCGAGCAGCCGGTATTCGTTATGGATTGATTTCAGGTTTGATATCCATTGCCTACTTTGTGATCCTGACGATGGCGGATATCAGTATGACCGAAGGCATTGGCCGGTGGGCCAGTCTTTTGATATCCGTTGTGATCATTTACCTCGCTCATAAATATTACAAAGAGAATGGCGATGGTTTTATGACCATCGGGCAAGGTACCGGCATTGGCTTTTGGTTGGCGTTGGTTTCTGCTGCCATCTCCGGTGTATTCACCTACGTCTACATGAAGTTTATCGACAACTCCATGATCCAGCAAATTCTTGATAAGCAAAGGGAAGCCATGGAGGAGCGTGGTATGGATGATGCGCAGATCGATCAGGCTATGTCGATGACCGAAAAATTCATGACGCCCGAGATCATCCTTGGCACCGGTTTATTTTTTGGAGTCGTGATCATTGTTATCGTGGCTCTTTTGATAAGCCTCGTCACACAAAAGAAAAATCCGGAAGAAGCTATATAAATGTCGTTACGTATTGATATTTCTGTCATCATACCTGCCAAAGACGAGCAGGATTCAATCCCAGAACTTAGTCAGTGGATTAGCCGTGTCATGCAAGAGCATGGCTATTCCTATGAAGTGATTTATATTGATGATGGCAGTACCGATCAAACCTGGGATGAAATTCAGCGAATGAATCTTATCAATCCTTCCTTCAAAGGAATTAAGTTTAATCGCAACTTTGGAAAGTCGGCAGCATTGCATACTGGCTTTAAAATAGCGCAAGGCGATGTGGTGATCACCATGGATGCCGACTTGCAGGATAGCCCTGATGAAATACCGGGTCTTTATCGGTTGATCAAACACGAGGGATATCAATTAGTGAGTGGCTGGAAAAAGAAACGCCACGATCCTATTTCAAAAACTTTGCCTTCAAAATTTTTTAATTACGTCACGCGCAAAATATCGGGCATTCATCTGCATGATTTCAATTGCGGCTTGAAAGCGTATCACAATCAAGTAGTAAAAAATATTTCGGTCTATGGCGAAATGCACCGTTACATTCCGGTGATTGCCAAGTGGGCAGGCTTTACAAAAATTACGGAAAAGGTTGTTGAACATCACGAGCGAAAATACGGTGTTAGTAAATTTGGCTGGGAGCGTTTCGTTCGTGGCTTTTTGGATTTACTTTCCATCACTTTTATCGGAAGATTTGCCCAGCGCCCGATGCACTTCTTTGGCACGTGGGGAATACTTTCCTTTTTGTTGGGATTAGGATTCACTGTAAAAATTTTATACGACAAGATTGATTCGGTATTCATTTCTAAAATTCCGCTCAAGCGCGAGGTAACCGAACAACCCATCTTTTATCTCGCCCTGGTAGCCGTAGTGATTGGCATTCAATTATTTCTCACCGGCTTCATTGCAGAGTTACTCGCACGCCAATCCGTCTCCAAAAAGAATTACCTGGTGATTGATCAGGTTGGAGTTGAAAGTTCAAAATTGAAAGTTTAAAGTCGTCTAACACTTTCCGACCTTAAACCTTAAACTTTGAACCTTGACCCTGAACTTTTAACCCCTCGGAACTAATTTTCCCTTACCTTTGTCATCTCATTAATCGTTCTTTGAATAGGAATTGCCTACTGCACTTTGCCTATTGCCAATTTACTCAAATCGGGGCTGACCGGTATTGACAGGATGCGTGGGGGTGTATGCCAGCATGCAGGCTCATGGGATGAGAGCCTTAATAGATAGTCCTACAATTATAAGTGGCGAAAATACTTACGCCATGGCTGCTTAATCTGACCTAAGGTTAGATTTGCTTATTCGCTGATAAGATCGGTGGAAGCCATCATCGCCCGGTACTCTGTTTAGCGGTGCCGGAACCGCGGTGTCGAAAGCATAAACTGGGCCTCGCTGTTGTTGCGCAGCGATGTCGAGATACAGTAACTAAGGAATCATTTGGCCGTTGCCTGCCTTGTGATTCCCGACAATCAAAGTCAACTAAGCATGTAGAACGTACACGTTCATCTTCTCTGGACCAGGGTTCGATTCCCTGCAGCTCCACATTCAAATTACTAAAGCCTGAGTCATGTTCGATTCAGGCTTTTTTGTTTTTGTGCTTCATAGTACTACCCACCGACTGCGGGCGCGAATGCTAGCATATCGGATCGGGAACACGCAATGCGCATTCCCGATCCGATACTAGATGAAGCCACATGCCCGCAGGCATGTGGCCATTTTTTATCAATAGTTTCCTGCGAGCGGTAAGCTCGCAGGAAACTATTGATTTTACTTTGCGCCCCTACAAGGTTTCTTCAGGCTTCGCACTCTTCAGGGCGCAACCGGCACGCATCAGGAA
>Ga0163153_10003259_pt1 | contig 22023 bp, 16 predicted proteins | sample OliLakLV19MP6IB1_FD_148629 | JGI IMG/M metagenome (GOLD analysis project Ga0163153, IMG submission 148629) | Freshwater microbial mat bacterial communities from Lake Vanda, McMurdo Dry Valleys, Antarctica - Oligotrophic Lake LV.19.MP6.IB-1 | ecosystem: Environmental > Aquatic > Freshwater >...
GCGCTGCGCGCGCTCCTGCCCGAGAACTGGCTCGCGCATCATCCCCAAGCCAGACTCCCACTCGGCCGCTGACTGATCACGACTGCTCGCCGGCTGTCAACCCGTCAATTCTCGAACGCTTACGGTGTTCGTGACAGTGACGAGCATCGCCTCCATCTGTGGGATGCCGACGCCGGGCTGCGGATCGTGAGTGAGGAGGTGCGTGTCGTGTCCGGGAATCGAGTCGATCGGTGCCACATTCACGAAGCCGGCACCCACAAGCGCATCGATCACTTCTTCGAGCGTGTGCCCCGGTGCAGGCCGGATGACGAGTTGATTCTCGATCGGTGGCGAGTCCGCGCCGCCGCCCATCGGCGCCGCAGAAGCGGAGCCGATCGGCATCGTGGTGCAGAGCATGGCAACAAGCATCGCGGCGGATCGGACGAACGAATCGAGCTTGATCATGGTGGAGAATCTCATTCCTCACGCCTCCGTGAGTGTGAACGGCGCCCAGAACGCCGGGTGGGGGGATCGCTCGCGCTCCGCACGCTGTGCAGCGCGAAGATCTTCTGCGAGCGATGCGCAGGGATCTCGGTTTCGAAGCGCCGCGTGTAGATCGAGCATGAGTCGAGTCGTGCTGGCATCGTGCGCCGACCAGAGCGAAGCGAGAACACTTTCAGCGCCACGCGCAAGGAACGCGTGAACGAGGCCGACGAGCTCGTCACCCGAAACGACATCGTGAGTCGCGGTCTCGCATCCAGAGAGAATGACGGTGCGCGGCGCATCCGCAAGGGCAAGCACATCGCGCACGCCGAACCAGCGATCGGCGAACTTGAGTCCGCTCGACCATGGCGCCTCGGGAAGGAACTGTCCGTGGCAGGCCACGTGGGCGAGGTCGAAGCGAGGCAGCATGCTCGCGACGCGATCGGCGGTGGCGTCGGCACCGAGAACCGACTCAGCGCCGAGGAGGCGCGCGACCGCGGCCGCCTCCTCGCGAATGCCCGGCGCGCGCTCGTCCGCGACGCCGACCACCAGCCGCTGACTCGCGCGCGCCGCTGCGTGCGCCGGTGATGAGCCGCTCGAACCTCTCTCTTTCGGCGGCGCGCGATGGCGACTGCGTCCCGCGGTGCGCAAGGCGCCGAGGACGCCGAGCGACGGAATGCTCGTGATCTCATGCCGATCGATGAGCCACTCGCCCCGGTCGCGGAGCGCCGCGAAAGGCACTCCGTGGAGCGCGGCGTGCGGCACAACGATGACTCGAGCCGGAAGCTCAATCGCGCGCGCAAGCGGCGACCAAATGGCTTCTCCCAGAGCATCAAGCGCGTCGATCGCATGTCGAAGCGGCGTCGATCGGCCGGCGCGTGAGTCGCGCAGGGCGCGTCGCACCTGGAATCCGAGTCGACCGATCGCCGCGGCGATCTCCGCGTCGGCCGACCCGAGTGGAACGACGCGGACGCCGTCGCTTCGAACGATGAAAGCGAGCCACCGGCCGACGCAGCGCGTGTACTCGACGACCGCCTCGTCTGGCGCGAGGAGCGCGCACGGATCGAGGATCTCGTGCTCAACCGGTTGGGAGGCGCGAGCGAGCGCGCCGATTGCGTCGATTTCGAGTCGCTCGAGTCGGCGCTCGAGCGAGATGATCCTCGTTCGGAGCTCGGGCACGAGCTCAGGCGCAACGGAGAGCTGTCGATAGGCTGACTCGAGTTCCGAACGAGCCTCCCGCACCTCGGCGCGATCGGAGAGTGGTCCACTCGTTCCGGGCGCGAGCATCGTCGCCGCCCCGGTCGACAGGAGTCGGTCGCAAAGCGAACGGCTCTTCGCATCGTCGGCAGCCCGGAGCGCCTCGATCACCCCTCCGAGTCCTCCGTGCTCGAGCGACGCGAGCGTCAATTCCTCGTACGCATCGACTGATCGGCCGAGGTACGAGCGTCGAAGGAGTTCTGCACCGAGGCCTGAGCGCACGCCCTCGGCCGCTGCGACTGCCCGGCGCGCCGGCTCGAGCGCTGCGGACGGATCTCCCGCGCTCCGGTGGAGTCGAGCGAGTTGGACGAAGGAGTCTGCCTCAAGCGGCGCCGCACCGATCGCCTCGGCGAGCGCCGCCGCCTGGCGACCCCACTCGAGCGCGCGATCCAGGTCGCCGCGGCGTGCCGCCACCGCACTCTCCGTCATCAATCGGACGACTCGATCGGAGGGGGTGGGCGTCGGAGCCAGAGTCGCAGCGCGCGCGAGCGCGGCCTTCGCCCCGTCGACATCACCGCGCTTCGCTCGAATGAGCGCTCCGAGCGTCATGGCGCGCGCGGCGCCAGGTGAATCGCCCAGCCGCTCGGCGCGTCCGGCGGCATCGGCGGCGAGGCGCTCCGCGGACTCATGATCTCCGAGTTCCGCGAAGGCTCTGCAGAGACTCAAGGCCGCGCGAGCGCCTTCAAAGGCAAGGCCCAGTCGATCGACTCGTGCCAGCCCCTCGCGAAGTCGCTCTAGGGCGACGGGAGCGAGTCCGAGCGCCCAGAGGACGTCGGCTTCCTCCAGGAGTAGGCGCGCCGAGTGTCCAGCCGCGGCAGCCACACCTGAGCGCGCGCGTGCGTAATGTTCAAGCGCCTCATGCAGGGCGCCCGAGCGAGCGGCCAGATCGGCGAGATTCCCTTCGATGACTGCGCTCGCGAATCCCGCGCCGGCGCGCCGAGCCCACTCAAGCGAAGTCGTATATGCGCGGTGCGCTTCACCGAATCGGTCGAGCGCCATGAGTGTCTCGCCGCGCGTGTTCTCGATGTGTGCCAGCAGCGCCGGATCGTCACCGAGTTCGTCGCGCGCCCGATCCAGATGGCGGAGCGTGGCGTCCGACTCTCCCAGCACCTTTCTGATGTTGGCGAGGTTGATGTCCGCGCGCGCGGCGAGCTCGGGTCTCGACGCCTCGAGGAATGCTGCATGCGCGCGCTCGCCGGCGGCGACAGCGTCGCCCGTTCGTCCCAGTTTGAGGAGCGGCTGCATGAGCGAAAGCAGCGCCCGCGCCGACTCGACGCCTTCGCCCGCAGTCGCCGAATCGGCATGGTTGAGCTCGCCGATCGCGACGGCCTCCTGGAGGCGCCCGGCATACGCGAGCGCGAGCGTCGTGGCGCGACGCAGTCGCGCCGTGGCCCGCGCCGCGTCGCCCCGCTCGTGGGGCGGCGCACCGATCGACTCGAGCACGATCAGCCCTCGTCGAGAGGCGAGGTCGGGATCGCTCGCGGCGCTGCGCTCAAGCGAATCTCCCCAGCGCTCAACCTGCGACCAGCGCTGCGGCATCTCGGCGAAGCGGCGCCGCCGAACGTCGAGTGCCAGCTCGACGAACGCGGCAAGGTCAGCGTGCGGCGTCGCGGGGTCATTCGCCAGAGGCGCGGCGACGCGGCGACGCGCGGCGGCGTCGGCATAGGCGCCGCGCCGTTGCCCGAAGGCGCGACCTCGATCGAAGTGGGGCGGTCGGCGATGGTTCATCCCTCCGGTGTGCTCTTCGAATTCAGATCGCCGTCGGCACCGATTGCGCCGAGGAGACCGGGGAGAATCACCGCGCCGCTCGACGCCGCGATCGCAAGCGACCGCACGCTCGCGGGCGCGTCGAGTACGAAGTATCCGCCGCGCTCCACGATCGCCGTGCCGAGCGGTGTTCCCTCCATGTCGAGCGCCACGACCGGCCAACCCTCGGTCGCGGCTCCGGAAGCATCCTCGATCTGCCCGCGCAACGCGATTCGCTCGCTCCCGTCGGGCGCGGTCACGCGCTCGAGTTCGACTTCGATCGAGAGCTCGCCTCGGCTCCATCCGCGCGCCTCGGGTCCGGAGAGTCTTCGAATGCCCTCGACCGCGAGGACTGACTCGCGGAAGGTCAGCTGTGCGATTGCCGCGACTGCGCGGTCGAACCACGCGCACGGTCCCGAGGTCGCCGGCACGGGCAGGAGGCGCGCGAGTTCGGTGGCGCGCTTGATCGCCTGATCGCTCGGACCCGCGGCATCGAAGCGGCAGAGTCGTGCGAGAGCGTCGGCGTGTGTTCGGTGGAGCGGTTGGTGGCTCATTGGGTCACTGTGGATGAGAGCGGGTCGGCTCGGGGCAGATACCGGAATTCGCCAGGATTGCCGCCAGCTTCTCAAGGCACCGTGCCCGCGTGGGCCCGATACTGCCGACGGGCATGCCGAGTTGAGCCGCGATGGTCGGATAGTGCGGCTCCCCCGAGACGGAGAAGAGCGCCGTCAAAAGGTCTCGGCACGAGGCGCCGAGCATTCCGAGCGCCTCCCGCACGGCCTGCTCGTCCTCACCTCCGCGAAGGACATCCGGATTCGGTTCGGCCACGCTTTCGAAGTCCGCGAGATCGAGCGCCCGCGAGCGCGACCGTCCGATTCGCCAAGACTCGCGGTGCGCGACCGTCGCGAGCCAAGGAACGACTCGATCGATCTGATCTCCTCGGCCGAGCGCCGTCACGAGCGCGACGAACGTCGTCTGCACCACGTCGTCGCAGTCGGCAGTGGGCAACCCATATCGGCGGGGAATGCTGTGAACGAGCTTCGCGTAAAGCTCGACGACCTGGTTCCACGCCCCGGCATCGCCCTGACGGCACCGCTCGAGCAGCTCACGAGTGCGATCACCGACTTCCATTCGCAGAGTGTAGGTCGCGCCACGGTCGAACTCCGCGCGTCGAGGCACCGTGATCGCGAGATGTCGGACGAATCATGTATCTGCGGCGGGCCAGGTCCCACTCATCCAGTGCCGGATCGTTTTCGCATTCATTAAGGAAATCGTCATGAAGACTCTGCTCTGCATCGCCGCACTCGCCTCCTCGACCGCCGCCGCCGCCGACATCGGCTTCGTGGCCGCCGTTGACCTCTGCCGCAACGCACTCCCCGACAAGACCCTCATTTCGGTCGAGAAGCGCGTCCGAGACGGAACGCTCGTTTACGAAGGTGACATGTATCTCCCTTCGAATCTCGCGACCGAGTGGGAGCCGCGCTTCCGCGTAAGCGACGGCGCCCCGATGGGCATCAACATCGACCAGACCGATGCGTCGGATCTGTCGGAACTCCAGGCGATCTTCGCGGCGTTCGACGAGATCCAGATCGATTTCGCCGGCGCGCTCGCGATCGCGCAGGCCGCCGCACCTGAGGGAGCTCCGAACAAGATCGAGATCGACTTCGAGGAGGGAATCCTCAGCTACAAGGTTGAGTTCGACGAGGACACGTTCCGAATCTACGTCGCCGCGTCGAACGGTGCGATCGTGCCGCAACACAACCAGGGAGACGATTTCGAGGATCTCGCGACCGCCGCGCAGATGACCGCCGCGGTCGACGCGGTCTCGGGTAACGGCTTTCTCGTCATCAAGGTCGAGGGTGACGATGAGTCGGGCGCCGACGACAACACAGCGAGCATCATCGAAGTGACCCAGTGGAATTCGAAGTCGAATCAGTTCGTGCTGACAACGGTCGATGCCGCCACGGCCGCGATCCTGAGCAGCGTCACCTTCGGTCCTGCGGGTTCACAGGCGGCGAAGATGGCCGCGATCATGGCGCTCATCGACACCCTCAACGTGACCGTCGGTGACGCTGTCGCGCTGGTCGCCGCGGACTTCCCGGGCGCCGGCTTCCACGAGGTTGAGCTCAAGGCCGAAGATCTGGGTCTCGTCTACAAAGTCGAGATCATCACCGCAAGCGGACTCGAGCTCGACGTCTGGGTCGACGCGTCGACGGGAACGATGAGCGCGACTGCCGCAGTGAACTTCGTCCCGGCCGATCTCAACGCCGACGGCGTCGTCGATGGCGCGGACCTCGCGGAGATCCTCGGCAGCTGGGGCTTCTTCAGCCTCTCCCTCGACCTGACCGGTGACGGCATGCTCGATGGCGCCGACCTCGCGGTCGTGCTCGGAAGCTGGACAGTCTGAACTCACGGGTCGCTGAACCACCCGGCAGGAGGGTTGATGCCCTCCGAAGCGGGCTCCCTGAGGAGCCCGCTTTTCATGCGCGCGGAGATGTCGATCCGGATGGAGTGCGTCGCGCCACCGCGCCGCCTTCGAACGTGTCGCGCGCGTAACGGCGCACTCTTTCGCAGTGGGCGCGTTTGCCGAAGGAGCCATTGCACAGGTGTGACTGGTGCCTGCATTGTCTCGGTGTAGGTTGGCCATACACGCATCGGAGCATCCAATGACTCACCCCGCCTTCGCAACTCTCCTGACCCTCGTCTTCGCCCAGGCGCCCGCGATTCCGCCGCCCGCATGGGGGCCCGCGAATGCCCCCGGCGGCACGCCCGCAGACACGTCGATCGCGGCTTCGCCCCCACGACCCAGCGCGCCCGTCTCACCTCGCTGGGTCGTTCCACAAATGGGCCGCGCCATCGGCAATCCTGCGATCGCAGTGACCGGCGTTGCGGCACGCATCGAAGTGGAAGGGCGCTCTTCGCGCACGACGCTCGACATCGCAGTCGTGAATCGTTCGCATCGCGCGGAACAGGCGGTCCTGCTCGTGCCGGTTCCGAGCGAGGCGGTCGTCACCTCGTTCGCATTCGAAGGTCCCGCCTCAGAGCCGACCGCGAAGTTCATTCCAAGCAAGGATGCGCGACGGATCTACGAACAAATCGTGGCACAGCAGCGCGATCCGGCACTGCTTGAATGGGCTGGCTGGAACATGCTCCGCTCGAGCGTCTTTCCCGTGGCGGCCGGTGGCACGCAACGATTGCAGATCTCGTGGGAGTCGCTGCTCGAAACGACGGGCGACCGAATGGACCTCGTCCTGCCGCGAAGCGAGCTGCCGGGTTCGCCACCATGGTCGATCGAAGTAAGGGTGCTCGGCGACGATGTCGCGGCGGTCTATTCGCCGTCGCACGAAGTCGTCACGGAGCGTCTCGCCGGTGCGAAACCGATCGTGCGCGTCACGAGCCGACCCAGCACGCCCGGGCCGTTCCGGCTCTCCATAGTGCGCACCGCCGTTCCAAGCGCATCGGTCATCACCTACCCGGATCCAGCGTCAGGCGGCGGGTACTTCCTGCTGCTCGCAGCCGCGCCCGAACCGCGCGGTGCTCACACACTGCAGCGCGAAGTCACGATCGTGCTCGACCGTTCCGGCAGCATGGCGGGCGCCGCGTTCGAACGCGCGAAGGCAGCCGTGCTCCGCGCGCTTGAGGGCCTGGCGCTCGGCGAGCGCGCCAACATCATCGACTTCTCGAACTCGGTATCGCGCTTCTCAGATGGAAGCGTCGTCATCGACGATGCCTCACGATCGCGCCTGCGCGAGTATGTCGGCGCATTGCGTGAGAGCGGAGGCACCAACCTGCACGACGCGTTGCTCGAGGCGCTTCGTCAACCATCTCCCGGCGACGGCTTCGTTTCGACGGTGCTGCTCGTGACCGATGGCATCCCCACGATCGGGAAGACCAAGGAGCGCGATGTGCGCGAGCTCGTTGAACGCGGCAATTCCGCGCAGCGCCGCGTCTTCGTGGTGGGCCTGGGAACAGACATCAATGTGCCGCTACTCGACCGCGTTTCAGACATGACGCGAGCCTCGTCTGTGTATCTCGCGATGGAAGACGACCTCGGTGTTCATCTCAGCGAACTCAGCGAGCGCCTTCGAGGACCAGTGATCGCGGACCTTTCGCTCGCGGCCACGGATGCTGGGCGCGTCGCGGATCTGCAGCCCGTGCGACTGCCCGACCTCTTCCGCAACGGGTCGCTCGTTGTGCTCGGACATTACCGCGGAGAAGCGCCGTTCCGTCTCGCACTCGATGGTCGAGCAGTGGAAGGGCCGCGCAAGCTCTTTGTGGAGGTTGATCCGCGTCAAGCCAGTACGGCCAACGCGTTCGTGCCGCGACTCTGGGCGAGTCGGCGCATCGCTCAACTGGTCGACGAAGTGCGACAGCAGGGGCTCGACGGCGCAGAGGTTTCCTTCGACGAACCGCGGCTGCGCGAGCTCGTCGGCGAGATCGTTCGACTATCGACGACCTGGGGCGTGCTCACGGAGTACACCTCGATGCTCGCGCTCGAAGGATCCAACATGGGAGATTGGCGCGCGCTCGAGAACGGCTGTCGTGCCGCGCTTGCAGGACGCGCCGTGCCCGAGCGAGTCGGCCCCGCCGCCGTCAGTCAGGGCGACAACTGGAATCGCCAGAAGTGGGAGTCGGCGCAATCGGCAACGCGCTCCTATGTCGCACCCGGCAGCGTGCCCGTGCAGGCTCGCACCATGAATCAGTGCAACGACCGCACCTTCTACAAGGTCGGTCAGACCTGGGCGGATGCACAACTTGCAGGCGAAGCCGAGGTCAAGATCGATGAAGAGATCGCATGGGGCACGCCTCGTCATCAGCAGGTGCTCTGGGAACTCGTGGACGAAGGTCGCCAGTCGGCCATGGCCATGGACGGCGAGATCCTCTTGAAGCACCGCGGTCGCACACTCCGCATCCAGAACGAACAACCGACCGCGCCGTGATCGCGGTTTGATCAATGAACCAACTTCCTCGTCGCTCGAACGCTCGAAAGGACCCGCTCATGAACACTCAGTCGACCACTCCATTCTCAACCGATCGTTTCCAACTCGATGTCCGCGCTCGCGCGGCCGCACCCGCAGCAAGTCGCACGCCACACATCGCCGCGTGCGTGCTCGGCGGCGCGGCCGCCACCGTTCTCACCTTTGCTGGTGCGTCCGCAACATGCCCCCCCGCATGTGACAGCCAAACCAAACCAGACGGCCTCGCGGGTCAGACTGGGTCGGACTGCGGAGCGTTGCCGACGCAGACGCTGATCGCGATGGGCGCCGTCGCCTCTCCCGATCGTCCACTTGTCGAGTTGGCGATCTGTCTCGATACCTCGGGCAGCATGCAGGGATTGATCGACACCGCACGCGCGCGCATCTGGGACATCGTGAGTGATCTGGCGACGGCCAATCCGGCACCGCGCCTTCGCGTGGCACTGATCACCTTCGGCAATGATGGACACGACAAGGAGAACGGCTGGACGAAAGTCGATCTCGCACTCACGGAGGATCTCGACTCGGTGAGCATGCAGCTCTTCGCGCTCTCGACCAATGGTGGAACCGAGCTCGTCGGCCGTGCGGTCGACAGCGCCACTCGATCGCTCGACTGGACGCCCGGCGACAAGGTGCTGCGGCTGATCGTTGTCGCAGGAAATGAGTCGGCGGATCAGGACGCCACCGTGAAGTACGCGGATGCATCGCGCCGTGCCATCGAAAAGGGCATCATGGTGAATTCGATCTACTGCGGTGACCCTTCGGACGAGTTGGCGCCAGCGTGGCGAGAAGTTGCGACGCTCGCTGATGGCAAGTTCGCCGCGATCAACCAGGCGCAGGGAGCGGTCGCGATCGCGACGCCATTCGATGCCGAACTCGCGCAGCTGAGCGGCGAACTCAACACCACCTATGTCGCCTACGGCGCACGCGGCGCATGGCACGCGGAAAACCAGACGGCGCAGGACTCGAACGCACAGCAGATGGCGCCGGCTGCAGCGGCAGCGCGCTGTGTTGCCAAGAGCGGTTCGACCTACGACAACCGTCAGTGGGATCTCGTCGACGCGTCGCGCGAGCCGGACTTCAAGCTCGAGGATGTGAAGACCGACGAACTGCCTGAGTGCATGCGCACGATGACGCTCGATCAGCGCCGCACCTATCTGACGGAGCGAGCGAAGGAGCGCGAGACGCTGCAGGCGCGCGTGAAGTCGATCGGTGCCGAGCGCGCGAAGTTCATCGCGGAGGCGCAGGCGAAGGAAGCACAGAGCGGCGCGCGATTCGAGAGCGTCATTCGCGATGCCGTGCGCGAGCAGGCTCGATCCAAGGGCATGGTGTTCCCGGAGATCTCGGCTTCCGCAACGAACTGAGCCGGCCCGAGCGACCGCGATCGCTATAGATCGACCGCGATCCAAGCCTCTCTCAACGGGCGTCGTTCGCGCGTTTGAATCGCGCGCCGGCGCCCGTTCGCTCAGGTGCTGTGACTGCCGGCGGCATGATGACTGTGCGCATGATCGTGATGATCATGTTGATCATGATGGTCATGTGCACCGGCAGCGACCGGTGCCGGGCGCGGAGCGACTGCCGCGTCCGGCCGGCCCATCTCGCGCAGCCAGCGATAGTGCGACATGATGCCGGCCCAGAAGGTCGGATGCTCGTGGAACGCGATGCCAAAGTCTTGGCAGGTCTGCTCCACGATCTCTGAGAGCGCCGGGTAGTTCACATGGCAGATGCGCGGGAAGAGATGGTGCTCGATCTGGTAGTTCAAGCCGCCGAGCAACCACGCCGCGAGACGACTGCGTCGCGCGAAATCGACCGTGCTCTCCACTTGATGAATGGCCCACGCGTTCTCGATTCGGTTCTCATCCGTCGGACTCACGAACTCCGCTTCCTCAACGGTGTGCGCCAACTGGAAGACCACACTGAGCGTGATGCCGACCACCATGCCTGCGAGCACATAGAAGATGGCCACGGCCCACCACGGGTGGAAGATGAGCGGGATACCGATCGCCATCACCAGGAAGAGCAGCTTGCCACCAAGGAAGATCGCCAATTGCAAGCCCTTCGGGCGTGGGATCGGATGATCGAGAATGCGCCCGCGCAGCACATCGGCGTAGTCGCCGAAGAGTTGCCATCGAATGGCCATGAGTCCGTAGAGCGGCCACATGTAGAGGTGCTGCCAGCGATGCAGCTTCAACCGCTCCTGATAGGGCGTGACGCGAGCGAGCCGGCCAAGGTCGATGTCTGAGTCATGGCCCGTGATGTTCACATAGGTGTGATGCAGCACCGTGTGGCGATGGTGCCAGACCCACGAACTTCCGCCAATGAGATCGAGCCCAGCGGCCATGACCTTGTTGATCCACGGACGATCGGAGAACCCCTCGTGACCGCCGTCGTGCTGGACATTGAGCCCGATGCCGGCCGTCGCGAAGCCGAGCAGCACCGCGAGTGGCAGCGCTTGCCACCAAGTCTGTGCAACAAAGACGAGCAGTGCGTACGACCCGAAGAAGGCCGTCAGCAGCGCAAATGTCTTCAAGTACATCTGCGGGCAGTCGCGACGCCGCTTGCCTGTCGAGTCGAAGTAGGCGTCGACGCGCTTGCGCAGTTCCATCTGGAACGCGGGGCTGCCGGTGAATTTCGGATGCGCGGTCCTCTCAGGGGAGGCAACGGCGGCGGTCGTGGTATGCATGAACTGGTATCGAGGCGTGAGTCAGATGGTGACTATATCGGGTCATCGCTGGGTGTGGCGAATCACGGAGACGACGGCCGAGGTCCGCGGATCGGCCAACACGCCTGCGTCGTTCTCACACATCGAGGTTCTCGCGCCCTGCCGTTGTGGCATGCCTGTTTCATTCAATGACTGGCTCCCGTCGATAGGCTTGCTACGACTCCACATGGCACGACAACGCATTCTCGTCGTCGAGGACGATGCCGCCATCCGGCGCGGCCTTCTCGATGCCCTTCAATTCCAAGGCTATGAGACGATCGAGGCGAGTGACGGCGCCGCAGCTGTTTCGCAGGCGCTCGAAGGAGCGCCTGATCTGGTGCTGCTCGATTGCATGCTGCCGAAACAGTCCGGGTTTGATGCGCTGAAGTCCATTCGCGCCTCACTCCCGACACTACCCGTGATCATGTTGACCGCGCTCGGTGCGGAGAACGATCGCGTCACCGGACTCTCGCTTGGGGCCGATGACTACATCGTCAAACCGTTCTCTCTCAGGGAGTTGCTGGCGCGCGTCGAAGCGGTGCTGCGGCGCTCGCCCGGTCGTCCGCTCGATGTGGCGGCGCTCAGTGATGGCGTCGTCACCGTCGATCTCGCGCGCCGCGTCGTCGAGCCCGGCCCTGACGGTGAACTGGAGGAAGCGTCCATCTCGGAACGGGACGCGGGCATTCTTCGTCATCTCGCGGCCAACCGTGCGCGCGTCGTTGAGCGCGACGAACTGCTCCAGGTGGTGTGGGGGCTCGATCCGCGCGGACTCGAAACACGGACGGTGGACATGCAGGTGGCACGGTTGCGCGAGCGTCTGGCGCTGGCGGGGGCGCGAAGCGAGTGGATTGCCACGGCACGCGGCAAGGGCTATCGCCTCGGCAGCGAGATCGAGCTTCGAACATGAGACGGAGCCGCCGCAAGCTCTGGTGGGCCGCCTACTGCGCCGGCAGCGCGGCGGTCATCGGCGGGCTTGCGTGGATCTCTGTGCAGGTCTCCCGGCTGGAGCGCGAAGAAGCGACCGCGCGTGCCGAAGTCGCGCAGCAAGAGACGCTCCATCTGGCGCTTTGGCGAATGGACTCATGGCTGGCGCCGCTGCTCGCGCGGGAGAGCGCGCGGACTTGGTTCGAATATCAGTCCTACTACCCAGAGACGCTGGCGCTGAATCGCCTGTGCGAGCCGCTCGCGCCAGGTGAAGTCGTCGTTCCGAGTCCGCTGCTCCTCTTTCGCAGCGACCTCTTCCCACTGCACATTCAATACACGCTCGACAGCGGCTACACCTCGCCTCAGCTTCCCTCTCCCGACATCGTTGAGCGCGGCGTCGTCGGCTGCGTGCCCGTGCCACCTGATCCGTCGATCGGAGATCGGCTTCGCGCATTTGCGATCGACAACTCCGGCGACACGCTGTTGCTCCGCGTGGAGGATGTCGAACATGGACTCGCTCGCTCGTTCGATCGTCAGCCAGGTGAGGAACTCGCCGTGCGCGCACAGCGCACCGCGTGGAATGACCGTTCGGGCAGTCTGACGGCAGGGGCTGAAGTCGACTTCCGGGCGCGGCAGGACGCGGCGTCGCTGGCGCAGTCGGCCTATCGGCAGCGCGGCTCGCAACAGCTTCCGCGCGTGGTCGGCGCGCAGACCTTCGATGCGCAGATCGAAGCGCTCGTGGGCGCGGCCGGTGCGACGGCCGAAGTCGGACCGATGGTGACACTGTGGCTCGGCTCATCGCCTGAGCAACTGCTGTTGGCGCGACGCGTCACGCTCGGTCCGCAGGAGCTGCTCCAGGGTGTGCTCGTCGACTGGCCGGCGCTGCGGCGCGAGCTGCTCGAGCGCGTGCGAGATCTCTACCCGGCGCCGGGTGCGATGCTCGAGCCGGCGCTGCCCGGATCGCCGCCGACGGGAGGCATGCTGGCAAGTCTTCCCGTTCGATTCGCACCGCCTCCGACCGCGACCGAAGCGCCGGTCGTCGGGCGCGGCGTGACGATGGGACTCGCCGTCGTCTGGATGGTGGCGCTCTCCGCGATCGGCACGACAGGACTTGCGATGCGCGGCACCATTCGATCGGCGCTGCAGACGAGCCGATTCGCGTCGAGCGTGACGCACGAACTTCGCACACCTCTCACCACATTCCGTCTCTACGCGGAGATGCTCTCCGATGGCATGGTGCACGATCCAGAGCGTGCGCGCGAATATCTTCGAACGCTGCGTGACGAATCGACGCGACTCGGCCTGCTGGTTGAGAATGTGTTGGCCTGGTCGCGGCTTGAAGAGGGACGCACCGCTGCCGAAGCGCGCCCCATTGCGGTGAAGGACTTGATCGCCGACGCCGAGCCAGTGTTGCGGCGCCGCTGCGAAGAGGCACAGGCCGAGTTCTCCACGCGGTGCGAATGCGATGTGATGGCGCTGGCGGATCCGCTGCGCGTGCGGCAAGTGCTCTTCAACCTTGTCGACAACGCGTGCAAGTACGCGGGCACGAAGGCGCGCATCGAAGTCAGTGCGACCGCGCGCGATGGCGTAGTTGTTCTCACCGTTGACGATGATGGACCAGGCGTTCCGGCGGCGATGCGCGATCGGGTCTTCCGCGCGTTCGATCGCGGTGCCTTGGGGCCCGGCGATTCGGTTCGCGGGCTCGGCCTTGGGTTGTCGATCTCGCTCGAACTCGCTCGCAGCCTTCGTGGTGCGCTGCGATGCGGCGAGAGTCGACTCGGTGGCGCTCGCTTCGAACTCGAGATTCCGGTGGCTTGAGCGTCTCTCGCGAAGGCGTCGATGACGCTTCAAGATCTTGTCATCAATGCGCTTGGGACGAACGGTGGATGACCGGTGTGATGGTCCGGCGCAGATGCCCCGTGGTGAACGCTCGACCATAGCCTGATCGCAACTCGGAAGGAGCGCAGGGATGGCGCGAGACTCGTCTTCGCGCGGTCCCACCGTTCCGCGCGGTCACAGCTTGGGTTCGACATGGGCCCTGTCGATCGCGTGGACCGCGACGATCGCCGCGCTCGGTGCCGCCAGTGCGGCCGTGGCGCCGTTCGATCCGGAGCCAGCGCTGCCTGCAAGCAAGGCGCTCGTCGATGACCTGGGAGGGGCATCGATGTCGCCGCAGGCGCAGCCTCCGATCGTGCTCGTCGTGGCAAGCGCGCCGAGCGTGACCAACGCGTCGAGCGCGCCCAGCGCGTCGAAGGCACCGAACGTGCGCGTCGGCGATCGCTGGTATCGAGCGTCGCGCACGCTTCGCATGCGAGTGACGGCGTACTCGCCCGATGAACGCAGCTGCGGGAAGTTCGCAGATGGCATCACGGCGAGCGGCCGACCCGTGACGACGAACGGTGGTCGACTGGTCGCGGCGGACACGACGCTCTTGCCATTCGGCACCATGGTCAGTGTTCCGGGCTATAGCGGTGGACGGCCGGTACCGGTGCTGGATCGTGGCGGTGCGATCAAAGGGCATCGACTCGATGTGCTCTTCACGACGCATGAGCGCGCGATGCGCTGGGGCGTGCAGCATCTCGATGTCACGATCTGGGAAGAGGTCGGAAAGAAGGGCGAAGTGTCGCGCGCACCGCGTCGGTGAGGTCAGAGTGCGAGCGGCGTGATCAGCCGCGTTCACAGTTTCGTGCTGCAGGGGATCGATGCAGTTCCGTGCGAGGTCGAGGTCGACTTCTCGGGATCGGGTCTGCCGCGCACCACGATCGTGGGATTGCCCGACGCGGCCGTGCGTGAATCGGCGGATCGCGTGCGCACTTCGATCGAGAACTCCGGTTTCGAGTGGCCACGCTGCAGAATCACGGTGAATCTGGCGCCGGCGGATCTGCGCAAGGAAGGTCCGGTCTACGACCTGGCGATGGCCGTCGGCATTCTCGCGGGTGGAGGCGTACTTCAGCCGCGGCGAGTCGGCACGACCCGACCCGCGAGCGAGGCAACGAGCGTGGGTGTCATCTCGGGCGCGCGCCCGAGTTCAGGCGTGCGCGACACTGCGAGCGCGCTTGATCTTGAGCGATTCCTGATTGCCGGAGAGTTGGCGCTCGATGGGCGACTGCGTCCAGTGAAGGGCGCGGTGAGCCTCGCGATGCTCGCGCGTCGCGTCGGACTGGAGTTGCTTCTGCCCGCAGCGAACGCGCCGGAGGCGGCGCTCGTCGAGGGCGTCAGCGTCTTCGGATTCGGAACGCTCTGCGATGTCGTGGCGTTCCTGCGCGGCGAGAGCCACGTCGACCCGATCGTTGGAGTCGATGTCGATGCCGCCGTCAGCGCGGCGGCGGCCGAAGTGGACTTCGCCGAAGTGCGCGGTCAGGAGGCGGCGAAGCGAGCGCTGCTGGTGGCCGCGGCAGGCGGACACAATGTGCTGATGATCGGTCCCGCTGGCGCCGGCAAGACCATGATGGCGCGCGCTTTGCCCGGCATCCTGCCGCCACTCTCGCGCGATGAAGTGGTCGAAGTGACGCAGCTCTACTCCTGCGTGCGTCGCGGCGTGGTCGACGGGGGCATGGTGGTGCGCCGACCAGTGCGTGCGCCGCACCATGGCGCCAGCGCCGTGTCGATCGTCGGCGGCGGAAGCGTGCCGCGCCCGGGCGAGGTGAGTCTTGCTCATCGCGGGGTGCTCTTTCTCGACGAGTTGCCCGAGTTCGGTCGCTCCGTGCTCGAGAGTCTGCGCGAGCCGGTGGAGGATGGCCATGTCACGATCGCGCGCGCGCATGGCTCCGTGCGCTTCCCTGCGGAAGTGATGCTCGTGGCCGCGATGAATCCGACCGCGCGCGGTCACCGCGAGCGCGGTTCGCGCGGCGCAGCCGCGCAGGCGCGCTACATGTCACGACTCTCCGGGCCTCTCATCGATCGCATCGATCTGCATGTGGAGGTGCTGCCCGTTCCGTTCAAGGCGCTGGTGCGTTCGCGCGAAGGCCTTCGATCGGACGACATGCGCGCGTTGGTCGCGGCAGCGCGCGCGCGGCAACACGCACGCAACGGTGTCGGTGTACTCAACGCGCGGCTGCGCGGGCGAGCGCTTGATCTCCACGCAGCACTCGATGAGCCGACGCGCCGGCTGCTGGGCGATGCGCTCGATCAACTGGGCCTGAGTGCGCGCGCCTACGACCGGATCCGGCGTGTGTCGCGGACGATCGCGGACCTTGCCGCCAGCGAGTGCGTGCTCATTGACCATGTCGCGGAGGCGATCCAGTATCGATTGCTCGATCGCGCTGGCGCCATGCCGGCATCGTGAACGAAAACATGCACCACCCGCGCTCAGAGTCGCGCGCGAATCTGAGGAGCGAAGTGCAGCGCTTCGAGCAGACATGTCTCGACGGCGGGCAGCAGCCAATTGTCCTGGTTCACGAACCAGATTCGATCGGCGATCGGTCGGCGCAGCAGCTCGGGCAATCCCGCGGCGAGTGCCTCGGGCTTGGCGATCGGCATCGCGTGCCCCCAACGGCTCATGCGGATCTGGTGGATCGCCGACTCGGGAATGCCCAGCAGTTCCAGCACGCTGCGCAGTTGTGGCGCGAGCAGCTTCGCATACGCATGATGAGATTCTTCCTCGATGATCGTGAACCGCGCGGCCGGCCAAGGCAGTGGCCAATAGAGCGTGAGCACCGTGGAGCCAGTCGGTGACTCGGTGCCGTAGCCGCCGTCGAGCACATCGATCACCTTCACCGCGCGCTCGGCCGCGTTCTCCTCCATCGGGAAGTTGCCGTCGCCGAGCAGGAAGAGGTCGTAGAGGCGCCGCGCCGCAGTGCGCTCGGCCAGCACATTCACGACGACATAGGCAACGGTGCCGACCTGATGGAAGGCTTCGAGTTTCTCCGGATCAAGTCGCTCCAGCTCGGGCAGCATGGACTTGGCGACGAACTTGGCGTTGGCGAAGACCACATGGCGCGCGCGCAGCGAAGCGAACGCGGTGCCGTCGTGCCAGCTCACGCACACGCCGTCGCCATCGAGGCGGACATCGACGACGCGACGGTTGGGGCGCAGGATCGATCGTCGATGCGCGAGTTCGGACGCGCGCACCGAGTGCCACAGTGCCACAGCGAGTCCCGAGTTGCCGCCGGAAAGCACGATGCGCCCGAATTCCTCCGCAGCGAGGAAGTTCCATCCTGCGGCCGCCGAAAGGCGCTCCCAACTGGCGCCGAACGATGAGTAGCAATAGGCCTGAATGCCTTCGGCGAGACGAGCGGGAACGGTGCCGCCGAGGCGACGCTCGATGTCTTCGCGCAGCGTTCGCCGATCGAGGTCGAAGATCCACTCCACCGGCCGATCGACAGGCAGCGGGATCTCTGGATACGACTCGTTCGCAAAGTAGCGCACCGCTGCGGCGTACTTCGAGACCTTGAGTCGTTCATCGAATGTGAAGCCGTTCCACTCGACGAGTTCGTTGATGATGGTGCCGTCGATTTCTGCGGAGAGTTCTCCGGGTGCCACCGGTGTTCCCGGCCAGACGCCGAGCTCGCGGTAGAGCATTTCGAGTTCCGAGCCAAGATCCGGCACGATGAAGTACGCGCTGCCGAGTGAGCATGTTGTTCCGCGCCATCGCTCGCCGGCGGCGACACCGCCCATGCGATCTCTCATCTCGAACAACGCGATGCGGCGATCGCGCAGTGCATGCGCCGTGCAGAGTCCCGAGAGTCCACCGCCGATGATGGCGACTTCGACTTGCTCCGCCGGTTCCGGCGGGCGCCCGGACGGGAAGCAGTTCTCGCATGAGTGAAACGGGAAGGCGCCGCCGAAGTCGTCGCCGGTCCACTGCTGCGAGAACGGCAGTCCATCGATCATGACGGAGTCGAGTGTTGATGGCAGATCCAGCACCGGGAATCCAAGTCCCGTCAACGGATGCGTACCGGTGCCTGGCGGTGGCATCGAGTGCGCGAAGGCGCTCGATCCACCAAGTCCCTTCAGTCGAAGCAACCCGATCGCAACCGCGCCGAGACCTGCGTGCAGGATCGCGCGGCGCGACACGGCTGGCATGTCACGACGAACGGCGTGGGGATCGGGAACAGGATCACTCATGAAGGAGCACGCACGCGCCGATCGGCGCGAGGCACCCGTCGATCTTGCGCTCGCGCGATGCTCAAGGCAAGCGCCGGATGGCGATTCGGCTCGTGGCGGACACAGCGGACGCTTGGTGACGGCGCACACATCGCGCGGTCGTTTCATCCGCTCACGCGGCGATCACCGCACATTGATCGGTCAATCGAGGCCGGGCGCGAATCCGCGTCGCATCGTGTTCTCGCAGATCGCGCGCGGTTCGACGAAGTTCTGCAGGTAGTCGGCTCCGCCTGCCTTCGAGCCGACGCCGCTCATGCCGCCGCCGCCGAAGGGTTGACGGCCGACGAGCGCGCCGGTGATCGAGCGATTGAGGTAGAGATTGCCGACGCGGAACTCGCGCTTGGCGCGCTCCAGATGCGATGGCTTGCGCGTGTACACGCCACCGGTGAGTCGGTAGATCGTGCCGTTCGCCACTTCGAGTGCGTGATCGAAGTCGCGCACGCGCATGACCGCGAGCACCGGGCCGAAGATCTCGTCGTGCGCCAGTCGATGCTCCGCGGTGATGCCGCTGATGATCGTGGGTCCGACGAAGGGCTTGCCGATCTCGTCTGCGAGTCCTTCCTGCACGGGCAATCGCAACTCGAGTTTGCCTTCGCGCGAGCCGGTGTCGATGAAGGAGCGGATGCGCGCGGCCGCGCTATCGTCGATGACTGGCCCCACATCGGTGCCGGGCAACATCGGATCGCCGACCGTCAGGCAGCGCGTGGCTTCGATGAGTCGATGCAGGAAGTGATCGTGCGCCGAGTCGACGACGATGACGCGACTGCACGCGGAGCACTTCTGTCCCGAGAAGCTGAACGCACTCTGGCGAACGCCGATCACAGCCTCGTCCAGATCCGCGCTCGCGTCGACGATGATGGCGTTCTTGCCGCCCATCTCGCAGACGACGCGCTTCACATGCTGCTGCTGTTCGCTCGTGTCGCCGGCCGCGCGGAGAATGTCGAGGCCGACGGCCTTCGATCCGGTGAACGCGATCACGGCGGTGCGCGGATCGCGCACGAGCGCGGCGCCGACGGTCTCGCCGACACCGGGCAGGAACGCGAGCACTTCGCGCGGAGCGCCGGCCGCCCAGAGAATCTCGCAGATGATCTTCGCAATTCCCGGCGTCTGCTCCGCGGGTTTGACAGCAACGGTGTTGCCGCAGACGAGCGCGGCAACCGTCATGCCGGCGCAGATCGCCAGCGGGAAGTTCCACGGGCTGATGACGGCACAGACGCCGCGCGGTTCGTGAAAGACCTCGTCCAGTTCGCCGACGAACTTGCCGAGGCGCTCGCGACGGAAGAGCCGCGCGCCGATGCGCGCGTAGTACTCGCAGAAGTCGATCGCTTCGCAGACATCGGCGTCGGCTTCGCGCCACGTCTTGCCCGACTCGCGAATCAAGACACCTGAGAGTTCATCGCGCCGCGCGCGCATCGTGGCGGCGGCGCGCACCAGTACGGCGGCTCGCTCGGCGTAGGGTCGATCGCGCCACGCAGGAAACGCGGCATGCAGCGTGCTCATGGTGGCGCGAGTCTGTTCCACCGTCGTGTCGTTGGCCACGGCCGGAACGGTCGACGCGGCGATGGCGGTGGCAAAGGACTCTCGCTGATTGCGCTGTGAAAAGTCGCGGATCGGCTCGGTGAAGAAGGGCCGTCCATCGCCGATGCCCGGCTCGGCGGGGGAGAGCGCGTGGTGTTCCGGTGGTTGGGCTCGCGATGTCGACTTTGCGCTCGCCTTCTCAGCACCGCTCGGCGCACCGTTGGAGGCCGTGAGCGTCGCGCCACTCTCATGCGGTGATCGAAGCAGATCCTCCACCGACGCGTTGTCCATGAAGCCGGCGCGGAGCCAGCTCTCGTTGCTGGTGTTCTCAAGCAGTCGACGCACCAGATACGCCATGCCCGGGATCATTTCGCCGACGGGCACATACTCGCGCACGCGCAGGTTCATGGCCACCGCCGCCGACTTGAGCTGATCGGCCATGCCGTGCAGCATCTGAAGTTCGATCGCTTCCTTCGGCAGCTCGTAGCGATGAAGCAGCGCCAGCGCCGCGGCGATGCTGCGCGCGTTGTGCGAACCGAGCGCCAGCTTCACGCCACCCTGGCCGCGATCGCGCGGCGTGCGCGAAAGTATCGCTTCGGTCATGCGCTCAAAGCACGCGTCGGTTTCACTCTTGCGCGACCAGACGGGCACGGGCCAACCCTGCTGTTCCGCGTTGATCGTCTCGTAGTCCCAGTACGCGCCCTTGACGAGACGCACCGTCACCTGTCGCCCGGTGCGCTCGGCCCATTCAATCACACGCTGCGCGTCTTCATCGCCGCTGCGCAGATAGGCCTGCATTGCAATGCCGGCACGGAAGTCGAGCGACTCGCAGCAACGCATGAAGAGCTCGATCGTCAAGTCCTTCAGCGTCGCCTGCTCCATGTCGAAGTTGACGAAGACGCCGTGCTTCTTCGCGGCCATGAGGATCGGACCGAGGCCCTCCATGAGACTGCGAACGGAACTCTCCGTGTCGATCGGATCGGTGCGCGCATGCAACGAACTGATCTTGATGCTCACATTCGTGCGCGGGATCTCACCGAGGTGATCGCGATCGAGCCGCTCGTTCGCGGGCCATTGAGCGACTTCCTGCGGCAAGCGCTCGATCAGATCGAGGTACTTCTTCTGGTACGCCTGCGCTTCCTCGTCGCTCACGCACGCTTCGCCGAGCAGGTCGACACTGAAGGCAAGACCATCCTTGCGAATGGCCTTGAGCTTGGGCAGCGCGCTCGCGGCATCGGTGCCGGCAATGAACTTGCCCGCCATGCCGGTGATCTGCGACGAGATCGTGCGCGCGGCGAGACCCTTGAGCAATCCTCCCGCCTTGATGCCGAGATCGAATCCCGGCGGTGGCTTGACGCCCGGCTGACTCATCGAGTCAGCAAGGTGATCGTGAATCTGATCCGGCGTTCGAAGCGTGGGAAACGCGTCGACAAAGCGAAAGAGCTGGACCTTGAACGCGGGGTCCTTCATCGACCAGTCCATCAGTTTGTCGGACCAGAACGCGGCGCTCAGGAAGCCGCTGCGACTCGACCGCGCGTGCTCCAGCATCTCGCTGCCGTGCCGATTGACACTGGCAGTGAAGTCAGCATCGGGGCGCTCGACAAGGTGTGCACCGGCAACGCGTGCGCCGGCAACGATCGTGTTCGTGGTCGAGCCACTACTTCCCGAGTTGCCGTCGCCTCCGCTGCCCGAGCCAGTCGTCGGTTTGGGTGCGACGCCAACGCTCGGTTTCCGCTTTGAGAAGAGACCCATGGGGGCGTCGAGTATAGGAAGGCCACACTCGCATTCACGACCGTCAGAACACCGATCTTCCGGCGCCGCATCCGCGAGCCGCGCGATGTCACAGCCGCGGGCCGCGCCGCGCGGGACACATCCGCGAGCCGCGCGGGGCCTCGCTTGCTGCGCCCTGTCCGCTTCGGGTTGCGAAGCGCAACCTCTCGCTCGTGCTCGCGGCGCGAGGCCCCGTCGTCGGCTCGCCGGCGCACTCATTCGGCGCGTGAGCGAGTCCTCGTCATTGGCTCGCCGGCGCACTCATTCGGCGCGTGAGCGCGGCCCCGTCGCAGCTCGAGCACTCCCGTGATCAGCGAGGCCGCAGGGGGCCGTCTCAGTTCGAGTCCATAGCCGCGCTCGGCGCCGCCTGAATTCGCGCTTGACCCAATCGGTCGCGCGAGTACCCTCGTCAGGGTGCCGATCGCGTCCGGGGACATGACGCGATCTTCGTTCCGGCTTCCGGTCCCGAGGGCCTCTCTCCGTTGCGCCAAGGCGCAGCACATTTCTGAGGAGATTCCGCGATGAAACAGTTGGACACCATGTGCGATGGCACGAGACTTGCCA
>Ga0163153_10003266_pt1 | contig 21999 bp, 18 predicted proteins | sample OliLakLV19MP6IB1_FD_148629 | JGI IMG/M metagenome (GOLD analysis project Ga0163153, IMG submission 148629) | Freshwater microbial mat bacterial communities from Lake Vanda, McMurdo Dry Valleys, Antarctica - Oligotrophic Lake LV.19.MP6.IB-1 | ecosystem: Environmental > Aquatic > Freshwater >...
TTTCAAAACCCATTGAAAGCGCACCGACATCAGGCCCTTCACTCACACCGGCGGCCCCCTCGGTGAAGGTGTCTCTCCCATCAGCTGATACGATGGCGAAACCCTTGGACACAAAGGCAGGAGCGGCGACTCCCCTGCTGACCGCTAATGTCCCGCCGAAAATCGCCACAGCTCCTGCACCCGGTGGTAATACATCTGCCCTCCCGCCTAAGGACGCTACCAAAGTATCTTTCGGCCTTCCCCCTGTTATTTCACCGACCAGTGGCGGTATCAAACTGCCTGCGACCTCCCTTCCTCCTGTACAAACCTTCACATCGGCGATTCCGACCAAAGTGGATACGGCCAAGGACGATAAAAAAGCACCAGTGGTTATTCCCGCCAAGGATGAGAAAAAAGGGCCTGAAGACAAACCGGCAAAACCCGTCGATGCAGCCAGCAATAAATCCGTCACGGCGACTCCCCCTAAAAAGGATGACGCTCCGGCCTCCCCGGTATTTAAACACGAGAACCAAAAACTCGATGATATATTAAAGAATAAAGAAGCCGCCAAACACCCCAAAAAAACCGCTACAGGCCCACAACCGGTGAATTGGTGGGCGGTCAAATCATTTGTCGCTTGGGGTTTTACGGTTATTTTTGCCGTGGGTTTTTATTGGATCTACTCGAAATACAACGGCCAACTCTCCGAAATGAAAAGACTCCGGACCGATCAACTCGAAAGCCAGACCAAAGTCCGCGGGTTCGAGGAACAGCTCCAAGCCGCAAAAACCCTGACATCCAGTGCCATGGATACCGAAAAGAATTTCCAGGGACGCCTCCAGCAATCCCAACAAAATATCGATAAACTCGAAACCGAAATCGCCGCACTCAAGGATGAGCTCAAAAGCAAGGATGCCCGTATCGAATTTATCGAGGGCAACCTCGGACGTGTGATTTTCCTCGCCGCGACAAGTTCACAAGCCTCCGCTTTCGCCCGTTGTATCTGGGATGACAAGTCCAGCTCGGGCGTCATCTACGCGCGCAATTTGCCCAAACTCAAGGATGGTCAAGTCTGGCAAGTCTGGGCCACCGTCAATGGTGATGATGTCAGTCTCGGTTTTATGAATCCTAACCTCGAGGGCAGCGGGTCAACCGCGATCAAACTCGAAGGAACACAGAGTAAACCGGAAGAATTCTTCGTCACCGATGAACCCCTCGGCGGTTCAGAGGCTCCTACCGGGGAAACCGTTATCTCCGGCTCGTAGGCGCAGCGGCTTTTTTCTGTCCGGCGATCCGGATAATCGCGCTCTCCAGCGCAATTTGCGCATCTGCGGAACTGTAAATCAGGGCTAAATAAGTTTTCGCCAGTGTGTCCATGGCCCGGATGAGTTCATTTTTAGTAAATCTCGATGAGGCTTGCGCTACTTTGAAGAGGACAAAGGGATTCATCGACAGAGGGTTATATTTCGCGTCCCCGGGCATTTGATCGGCCAGTTGTTGGGCGGCCCGCGCAAGTTGCGTCTTGAAATCGGCGAAGTTCCCGCTGATCCGGATCCCGGCCACCTCGAGGAGTTCTTTGGCTAAAAGTGTCTGTCTGACTTTATTAATCAATGTCGCGAGCAGGGCAATCGGTTCATTACCCTGGAAAAGAAGCCGTTCCAAGATACTGATACACTTGCCGGCCTCACGTTCGATCAGGGAGTCGCCGAGCTCCCACGCGATTTGCTCGCGGCTGGGGCTCACGATCAGGCGGATATCCTCTTCGCGGATTATTTTTTCTTCGCCAGCATAGAGGCAGAGTTTCTCGATTTCTTTTCCGAGCACGAGAGAATCTCCACCCACACACTCCGCCAGTAGATAAGCGGCCTCCGGCTCGATCCGGATACCTTCCTTAGCCAAACGCCCGCGGATATCGTCCTCGACCTGCCCTTCCCAATCGCGTTTGCTGGTGTCCACCGCTTCAAAAAGCCTGACCTCCCCGGACTTTTCGACCGTCTTGTAAAAACCCTTACGTTTATCACAATTTGCGGCGCTCACTACGAGCTTCACCCCCGCGGGTAATCCCGCCTTCAGGAGATCGACAATTTGCGCCAGTCCCTCTGTAGCAGCATTAGTTTTCGCCAGCATCGAGTCATCCAGGAAATTCGCATTCTTGAACCAGACGACCTTGTCCCCGCCGAGGAATGGCATCGTTTGGAGGGCCTCATAACAATTTGCGCAGATTCTCCCCACATGCTCGGCATTTTCCGCCTGGGCATCGACGACCTCAAGGCCAAATTCCCCCGCCCCTTTGGCGAGTTGGTCAGCTAATGCCTTCGATTCCTCCCGAACCTTGAGTTCATCAGAACCTGTCACCAGATAAACCGCTGCATTTTCATTTTTCGCCATGAAACTATCACTCAAAACCCCACCCGCCCTGATGGCAAAGGTTTTCTTAGAGAAAAATCCGCTCAGAAGAGTTTAATTCTTTCCTTCACGGCCTGTGCTGGAGTCCTCTCCCATCACACCACCGCCATTAAAAAGCAAAAAGCCCTCGTCCCGGAGGACAAAGGCTTTTTGAAAGTGATTTTTTTTTTAATTCACGTAAATATCTCGATCACACCTTGATCAGGTCTTTACCGGGCTCCCATTCACAGGGCGCTAAACCACCGGCTTGGAGGGCTTGGAGTGTGCGAAGGGTTTCTTTGACACTGCGTCCTGCATGGAGGGTATTTACCGTGTAGCTCTGGAGGATACTATCCTGGTCAAAAATAAAGGTGCCGCGGTAAGCGATTCCTTTCTCAGCAAAGAGGCAACCGAAAGATTCAGTCACGTGGCGAGTGGTGTCGGCATAAAGCGGGAATTTAACGGCTCCGAGTCCACCGTTTTTAGCATCAGCTTCGACCCAGGCTTTGTGGGAGTATTCACTGTCCGTGGAGACACCGAGAATATCGACACCCGCCTTCTTGAAATCCTCGAAAAGGTTATTAAACCCTTTAATCTCTGTAGGACACACGAAAGTGAAGTCGAGAGGCCAAAAGAAAACCACGAGCCAACGACCGTGGAAGTCCGAACTGTGGATTTCTTTGAAGTTACCGTCAGGCATATAGGCCTGACCCGAAAATGTGGGAAGTTTATCACCGATTTTAAGCATAGGCCTAAACTGTTAGTCCTCCTTCGGAGGAATTCAAGCGGAATTTTCCAGTATCATCCTTCCTCTTTTCCCCGGGATTTGTTACGGATGAATATTATGGGCTGCTCATCAAAATTCATCTCCCTCGACGACTCTATCTATAACTACATCCTGGACAATAGTTTACGGGAATCTCCCCTCTTGCGCAAATTGCGTGAGGAAACGGCCAGCCTGCCCATGGCTGTCATGCAAATTGCGCCGGAACAAGGTCAATTCATGTCTCTACTGGTCAGACTTTCCGGTGCGCGCAAAGCCCTCGAAATCGGTACATTCACCGGTTATAGTGCCATTTGTATCGCTCAGGCCATGCCCCCCGATGGGCAGCTCCACTGTCTCGATGTCAGCGATGAATGGACTCAGGTCGCTCGCCGGTTCTGGAAAGAAGCGGGGTTAGAATCCCGGATTTCACTCACCCTAGCCCCGGCCATTGATACACTCGACCTCTGGATTAGCGAAGGCCAAGCCGGGACCTTTGACCTCGCCTTCATCGACGCGGACAAACATAATTATAAATATTACTACGAAAAATCCCTGACCCTCCTCCGCCCCGGTGGCCTGATTATTTTCGACAATGTCCTCTGGAGCGGTCGTGTCGCTGATCCCCAAAATCAGGAAATCGATACGGTCGAACTGCGCCTGCTCGCCAAATCCCTCCACCACGATTCCCGCATCGACCTGTCCATGATTCCCATTGCCGATGGCCTCACCCTCGCAGTCAAAAGATAGGATTGCTGTCTTGCAGAAACAGTATGTATGTCTTACATTCATGCGTATGGGTAACACAATCACCATTCGTTTACCGGAATATCTGGATCATTGGCTCGAAGAGCAATCCCGGATTACAGGTCTGCCCAAAGGCCGGATCGTGAGGGAACAGCTCGAACGCAGTCGCACAGAGACTCGCCGCCAGCCCTTCCTCGATCTTGCGGGTGGAATGGAGGGTGATCCCGGGCTTAGTCAGAAACGCGGCTTCTCAAAGTCAACAACCGCGTCATGAAAGGGATCGCCGACACAGGATTCCTCGTGGCTTTCGCCAACCGGCGGGATCGTTATTTCCCGTGGGCTTATGCGATCGCCGAAACGATCCATGAACCGCTCTTGACCTGTGAAGCGGTATTAGCGGAGACAGCCTTTCATCTCAGCGACAGTGGGCTGATACTGCGCATGCTGGACACTGGCCTCATCCGGCTGGCTTTCGATACGGAAAGTCACCGTCCGAATCTTACCGCGCTGGCCCAGCGTTATGCGGATCGTCAGCCCGACCTCGCTGACCTCTGTCTCATCCGGATGAGTGAACTCCATCCTGAGCTGCCCGTGATCACCGTGGATAGTGATTTTAATATCTACCGCCGTCATAAACGTGAAATCATCCCATTAGTCATGCCTCCCGACTTGGAAACTAAAGGGATAACACACTGACGAGCACCGCCAGGAAAAAAAAATCGGCATGAGACCAAAAAACGTGACATCCCCACAGACATTACACCCCCGTCAATCCGCAAGGAACTCCCGTCAAATGAACCCACGTCCTGTCTTTGAGGAGCTGGTGGAGTCCGCGCTCCGGGCGGTTTGTCCCGTTGAGGCGATCCTATCCCATGTGAGACGGCGCGGGAGCAAATTGCGCGTAGATCGGGAAATTTTCGACTTGGCGCGATTTGACGAAATCCGGTTGATCGCCGTCGGAAAAGCAGCGGTGCCCATGGCCGCGACCCTGATCCCGATGATCGGGGATAAACTCTCAAAAGGGGTCATTGTCACAAAAAAAGGGTATTTTAAAAAGCCCGCCGTGGTCTCTGGAAAAACGATTTCCGTAAAGTTTGACCAAAGAATGACCGTCATCGAATCCGGGCATCCCCTCCCCGACCGGAATAGCCTTCGTGCAGGCCGGGCCATTGCTGACACGGCAGCAAATTGCTCTAGGGAAACCCTTGTGCTTTGTTGTATCTCCGGCGGGGCATCGGCCTTGGCCATCCTCCCGAAGCCCGGCATCAGCCTGGCCTCTTACCGGGACGTGAATAAAATACTTTTAGCCAGCGGAGCCGACATCATGACAGTCAATGGTATCCGCAAAGCCCTCGACCGGATCAAAGGTGGAGGCTTGGCGCAAATGGCCCAGCCCGCGCAAGTTGTTTCACTGATTATTTCTGATGTCATGGGGGATCCGATTCCGATCATCGCCTCCGGCCCGACTCATCATCCACGCGCACGGAATTTTCTCATCGCCAATAATGCCCAAGCCTGCCGTGCCGCTGCCATTTATGCCCGGAAATCAGGATTCAAAACTCGGATCGTTACCACTGAACTAAGGGGTGAAGCCAAAAAGGCGGGCGCACAAATAGCGCAAGATATCGCCGCCGCCCCTCCCAAAACCTGCCTGATCTATGGCGGGGAATCCACCGTCACCCTCAAAGGCAAAACGGGTAAAGGCGGGCGCAACCAAGAACTCGTCCTCGCGGCGGCTATCGCACTCTCCAAATCCGGGGGCCATCCGCAAATTGCTCTGGTTTCCTTCGGCACCGACGGGATTGATGGTATGTCAAATGCTGCGGGAGCCTTTTGTACCCCTGAAACCGTTGCCCACGGCAAATCAAAGGGACTATCAGCTCAAAAACTCCTCCGTGAACATAACAGCCATATTTTTTTCAAGGCCATCGGACAACTCATCACCACCGGACAAACCGGCACTAACGTCGCTGATGTCGTGGTCGCCGTTAAATTCTAATCGATCCCCCCAATCGTCCTTAAATACGTAAATCGAAAAAAAAGTTTTTTCGTCGAGAACAGTGCTGGAAACCCCCAAGATAAAAAGAATCATATTTTTAGTCGACCTAGAGGATTCCGATCGAGTCCAGGTGAGTGGTTCGAGGGTATTTTTTTAAGCGGTTTTCTTCCAAATAAAATTTCTTGATTTAAGGAAATAATCAGAGCACTTTTCAATTAGCAAAAAACCTTTATAATTAACCCAAAAGAAATCACTCCCTATGGAAGATAATACAAAAAGCACCCAACCGGAAAACAAAGGCACTTACTCGGACGGACATCCCCTGGACGAAGTGAAATACTTAGAGTGCAAAATCATCCTCAACGGTAACCGTTTTACCTCTGTGGAAAGTTTTAATGAATTTGCCAAACTCGTCAAAATCGCCGCTGAAAAGACCGGGGTGGATTTTTCCCGGAAAGGGTTCAAAGACCTCCGTCCCCAGATCCGGGAGGTTCTTTTTATGGATACCGCCGACTTCCGCCTTTATAATAACGCATTCATCCTCCGGAAACGCACCGATTACGTGGACGGGTTCGCCGTCGGTGATCCTGAGTATGTATTTAAATTCCGTCACCCCGACCTGCACACAGCCGCCGAGGTCGATGTCCGCCCGAAAATCGCCGGGGATTACCTCATAAAATTCAAGGCAGAGGCATTACCCCTCAAAGATAAAATCGGTGGGGTACGGATGCTTTATTCGCATAATGCACAATTCGCTTCCAGCGCGATCCATGAGGAGGACCGCACGGCGATGGCTACCCTCATCCACATCCTTCCTGCTTTACAATCCTTGAAAACATCCCCGGATGAACATGTTGAATTCGTCAATCACACGGCTGTCGAAGAAGTGCTCCTGGACATCGGCATGCTTGATTTCGGTAAGGGTATCACGGCAAAATCGAATGTCGCTGTCTGGCGGACCCGTGGTGACCAGAAACAACTCGTCGGGGAGTTCGCCTTCCAATGCAAATTCCAACGCGAAAACGATCTCCACACGGAAGCCGCACAACGGTGTGAAAAACTCATGGTCGATATCCAGTCTATCGCTGAGCAATGGCTCTCTCTTGGGTTGACGAAAACCGGAGCGGTTTACCGCCTCAAAGGTAATCCTCCCGCGTCCCACGAATAAGACGAAGGCGATAGCAGTCACTCATAGCCGCCCGGTTTAAAAGGCGGCTATTTCCCCTTGGCCTTATCACGGATGATGGAAGCAATTTGCTGGAACTGGGCCAGCTGGTCAATGTGCATAAATGAGAGGTTTTGGGCGAGGGAGTCCGGCTTTTCAATGGCCTCCACCAAGGCACTGGTCACTTTGTTATTCCTCAGTAACTCTTCCCTTTCTTTGGGGGTGGTATGAGAAAAAAGTCCCCCGTAGAAAAAGGGCTTTGGATCCATGTGCCGGGTAGAAGCTTCGCGGGCGCAGGCTAAGGCGACATGACACACATGAGTCATGAGCTCAAAATCCTCCTTCTCGAGCCGATCAATATACTTTTTCGCATCATCAGCTAAATCACCTTTGGTCAACCACTTAAGGTTAATCATTCTCACTTTCTCAGTGAGTCGGTCAAAGTGTGTGGGCTCTTCAGGCATATTCTTGTTCCTATAGACCTGTTTGATAAAATTTATCAAAACAGCCATACTTGTTTTTTACAGGACTTATGCGAATGTATCAAAAGTTATGAGTTTTGATATCAAAGAAATTGTTACATCCCGTCTCGGTGAGAATTATGATCTCCACTATAAATACGTGAACCGGACTCTGGTCAAGGTGCACCGCACGATCGGTTTTGATAAAGTTTATGCCAAAGCCAAAGGCGCCTACCTCTACGACATGGACGGGAATGATTACCTCGATTTTTTGAGTGGCTACAGCACTTTTAATATCGGGAGGAACCACCCTGTCCTCCAAAAAACCATCAAGGACGTGCTGGACATGGATTTGCCGAATATGGTCCAGATGGATTGCGCCCTGCTCAGTGGGCTTTTGGCTGAGGAATTAATCCGCCGCGCTCCCAAACATATTGATGCTGTCTTTTTTGCAAATTCCGGCACGGAAGCCGTCGAGGGCGCTGCGAAATTCGCCCGCTGCGCCACGGCACGCCCGAGGATATTATCCATGGAAGGAGCCTACCACGGCCTCTCCTACGGTGCCTTGTCCCTGACCCATAATAAATATTTTAAGGAAGGTTTCGGCCCTTTTATTCCCGGATTTGACTCCGTGCCTTTTGACGATCTCGCCGCCCTCGAGTATGAACTCAAAAAAGGTGATGTCGCCGCTTTTATTGCTGAGCCCGTCCAAGGAAAAACCGTAAAATTCCCCACAGGCGACTTTTTCCCGAAAGCCCTCGCTCTCTGCCGGAAATACGGAACGCTCTTTATCTCAGATGAAGTGCAAACAGGCATGGGACGCACGGGTAAATATTACGGGTTTGAACACTGGAACCTTGAACCGGACATCATTACGATGGCCAAAAGCTTGAGTGGCGGTTACGTCCCCTGCGCCGCCATCCTGACCCGCCGCGAGATTTACCAGAAAACCTTTTCAAGCCTCGACCGTTGTATCGTTCACTCGACGACATTTGGGCGCAATAACCTCGCCATGGCTTGTGGCCTAGCCTCACTGCGCGTGATGGATGACGAAAACCTTATCGAAAATTGCGCAAAGATGGGCGACTTGATCGTCGAGAAACTCAATGCATTAAAATCTAAACACGAGTTAATCGGTGAAGTCCGCGGCAAAGGGCTCATGATCGCCGTGGAGTTCAAGGAACCCACCACTTTCATGCTTAAAACCGCATGGAAACTCATCCATAAACTTGATAAAGGCCTTTTTGCCCAAATGGTCGTCACGACCATGCTTAATGGGAGCCGTATTCTGTCACAGGTGGCAGCCCATAATTCCGACGTCATGAAAATCCTGCCTCCCCTCATCATCACCGAGAAGGAAGTGGATCGTTTTGTCCAAGGTCTCGACGATACCCTGACAGAATGCCGTAAATTCCCCGGCCCTGTCTGGGAACTCGGCCAGAATTTCTTTAAGGCAGCCCTTCAAAATAAAGCACAAAAAGAAGGTAAATCCGATCTCGTCGAAGCGTAGAGACTCTGCTCCCCGCCTAAGCGCGCATGGTCCAGGTGAATTCCATAATGTGGCCTTGGGGGATGTAATAATAATCCGGGCCATGACTGACTATTCGGGAGAAAAAACCGAAGAGTGAACGTTGCCAGCGTGGCATTTTTGAGCCAGTATATTCCACAATAATCTCGCGGGGCAAAAGGAAATACGAGTCGATACCCGGTGCACTGATTTTGCCCTCGCTCAATAAACTGGCTTGCTCGAGGATCTCAAGCGCATGGGGTTCCTGCATGTAACCGTAACTCGCGATCACATGCCAGAGGCGGGGGGAATAACATTTTACCTCAACGGTATTTTTGACATCGACGACGGGTTCCATCGCCCCGACCAGACTCATCAAGACAACTTGCTCACGTAATGCCCCTCCACGGTGAAGGTATTCAAAGGCCCGTGCAGTCCCATAAAGGGGTTTTGGGCTGGACGAAATCAGTGTTAATTGCCCCCGGGGCTTCAAAGTCTGTGGATCGTCCAGAACTGTTGCCAATTCCTCGGGTTGATTCCGGCTCGTAGCCATCATCCGGAAAATGATTGCCCGACCCCGGTACCAAGTAAGCATGACAATCATAATCACGCCCGCAACCACAAGCGGAAAATAACCGCCTTCCGGGATTTTTGTCAGACATGAAATCAGGAAAGGCAGCTCGAAAATAAGTAAAGCACCTGTGATCAGTAATGTTTTCCACAAGGGCCAACCCCAACAAACCCTCGTCACCCGACCGAAAATCAAAGTCGTCACCACCATCGTCCCAGTCACAGCGAGCCCATAAGCAGCCGCCAGATTATCGCTACTCCGAAATGTCATCACCAATAAAATACATGTCGCCCCCAGAATAAAATTCACCGCTGGTACATAAACTTGTCCCCTTTCCTTGTCACTGGTATGGAGAATCATGAATTTCGGGAGGAACCGCAATTCCTGCGCTTGAGCGGTAAGCGAAAAGACGCCGGAAATCAGGGCTTGGGAAGCTATAACAGTGGCAGCGGTGGAAAGAATGACCAAGGCAATCGTCAGTGATCCCTTTGGAACCAATTCGAAAAACGGGTTATCGGGTGAACAGCCCACGCTCTTCATCGAAAGGGCCCCCTGCCCCATGTAATTCAGCACCAAAGCCGGGAGGGCAATCCAATGCCATGCCCTCGCGATTGCTTTTCGTCCAAAATGCCCCATGTCCGCATAAAGGGCCTCCACACCCGTCACAGCGAGAACCACCGTTCCTAATAAAACTAATGAACCCGGTCCCAAAATATAAACCACTCGGATGGCATTCAAGGGATTTAATGCAGCTAAAACAGCCGGTTCACGAATCACCCACAGGAGCCCCGTGAGCGCTAGGGTGAAAAACCATAATATCATCACCCACCCAAAAACAGCTCCCAGCTTACCGGTCCCTATGCGTTGAACACTAAAGAGTAATACAAGGATAAGGACGGTCGAAGGAACAACATAATGGGAAAAATCGGGATGGATCGTCACTAGTCCCTCAAGGGCACTTAAGACCGAAATGGCCGGGGTAATCGTCCCATCTCCCAGTAATAAAGCCGCCCCGAATAACAAAACCAATGCATAGATGGGTAACCCTTTTTCCGGAAGTCTTTTTAATTTCTGGTCGAGTAAGGCCAGTAAGGCAAATACGCCACCCTCCCCACGGTAATCCGCCCGCATCACCAGAAATACATATTTTAATGTCACTATCACGAAAAGTGCCCAGACAATCAGTGAGACGATCCCCACGACATCAGCAGGAGTGGGATTTTTAATCGTTCCCAAGGCTGCCTGGAATGTATAAAGGGGGCTCGTACCGATATCACCAAAAACAACGCCCAGAGCCGCAATCGCAGTCAATATCCCGCGCGTTTTAGTTTTTGCCTCCATTCAACCCTCCCTGGATTAAGATGCCGGTTAATATTCATCCTTGGCCCCCTTTTAACCACCACGTGGTCTTCGATATACCCGCAATTTGCACTACGGAAAGTAAACGAACGAACTGCTCCTATGGCTTATAAGCAAGCAGCACAATATCCAGTTCCTGCTCGAGCTTCTGGATACGTCCCATCTGCTCCGGGCTCAGAGGAGCGAGCGGGTACTTTGGTTCGAGGGCCAAGATACACAGCCCCATATCCTTTTCTAAGTCCTTGATTTTCTCGATGGTATCTTCATCGACTGTTGCGATTTGCATCCGGGGATTTGACATAAGATTCCTTTGGTCAGATTTCAGGGTATGTTGGTACTACCCCATCTCCAAAGTCAAGCCAGCTTACAACATTCAGGCTTATCCCATTCCTTCATTTCGTGCCTTTTCCCAGAGAATAATGATGAACAATTGTTATTTTATCCTTTAATCGGGTGGAACATTCGGAAAAACACTGGCGAGTCACCCAAATAAGGGGTAATGAATCATGCATGAGCCAATCTGATATTAATACAATTCCCGCCGCATCCCTTGAGGGTCGTCATCTTGATTCCCTACAATTTATCGATGTTCGCACCCCAGCGGAATACCGTGCTGTCCATGCGCAATTTGCCCGTCTACTCCCCCTCGAAGATATCAATGCCAAATCCATTTATGAAAAAACCGGATTCACCCCGGATCAACCTGTTTATCTCCTTTGCCAGTCGGGTAAAAGGGCTACGTCCGCAGCGCAAAAACTGGTGGCCTCGGGTGTGGAAAATTGTTTTGTTATTGAAGGTGGCACAAATGCCTGGGTGACAGCCGGACTCCCTACAATACGGGGCAAAGGGGTTATTTCACTCGAACGCCAAGTCCGGATCAGCGCAGGATCATTGATTCTCGTAGGAGTGCTCCTTGGCTGGTTTGTGTGCCCTTGGTTTTTCTTACTCAGCGGATTTGTCGGCTGCGGCTTGATCTTTGCCGGGGTCACCGACTGGTGCGGGATGGCCCTGCTTCTGGCAAAAATGCCTTGGAATAAATAAGCCAAATAAAAGTAACCCAGGCACTCCAGAAACCAAGGCTTGCCCAGTCAAAAGCAGAATTACAAATCCGTCCTGCTTTTGGGAATTCTCCATAAAAAACGGGTGGATTTGATATTTGGACTGTTGTAGGCTCTTTTGAAAATGGGTGACTCAAATATTTTTAAACGATTAAACCTGTCCGGCCTGATCGGTTTTTGTATCAGTGCCTGCTTTGCATTGTACGAAAAGTGGAGCATGCCGGAATTCTGTTGGAGCTTCTGGCTCTCCGGGGTTTTCTACTGTTGGTTCCTTGTCCTAGCAGGCTGTATCAGGATCATCCTCTCCCCTCGACTGAAAGAACAGGCCGCACTGTCCAAAATGCCCCTTTTCCAGAAGCTCAATCCTCTCCAAATCCAAGGGCTGCTCATTCTGACATGTTTAGGGGTTTGTTATGCCGCGTTTTATTTATACACATGGGTTTTTGGTTTCTACGGGACATTCCTTTCTGTATTCGCAGAGATGGAGCCTTTGAAATATTTCGGGCGGAATGGATTTATCAACTCTGACTTTTTCACACCGATGACCTACCTTCTGCATCTTTTCTGGCCGATGGTCATCGGCACCATCGCCAGTGACGTGAAATATGTCTTTACCGAAAACCCGTGGAAAATCGTTTTCAAACCCTTTTCCAGCCGACTCATCATGGTGCACATAATGGTCGTCGGAGTCCCCATCATTTCACTGCTGACATGGGCCATTTTCCGTGAATCCTACCAACCCGTCACGATCATTATCCTGCTCGCCATCTTTTCCTTCATGCCCAGAGACAAAAAGCCTCCCGGCCCTAAGGATGCCACGTTTTTGTCGCAATCCAAGGGTTGACCTGTACCTCGGCTTAACGTAACAAGTCTGTGAATGTCCGATAATCAATCATCCGATCCAGAACCCTCATCGGGACCGAGGTCTGTCCAGGATTACATTGATGAAACCCCGTTTTGGGCTGACCGTACAATCGTCCCCTTTTCACCGATGACGGTCATGCAATGGCGAATATGGATACTGGCCACTGCGGGTAAGTTTTTCGAGGGACTAGTGGTTTTTATGACCGGGGTGGCTCTACCCTTGATCGTGCTTGAGTATAACCTGAACTCAACCCAAAAAGGGGCTGTCGCCGCAGCCCCCCTGCTGGGGATCCTCATCGGTGCGACACTACTCGGCGGATTGGCCGACCATTTTGGCCGTAAAATCATGTTTATCGTTGAGATGATTATCTTTTGTGTTTTTTTAATCCTGATCACACTCACACCCAGCTACATATTGCTGGTTATTTTCCTTTTCGGGATCGGTACCGCCCTCGGCTGTGATTACCCGACAGCTCACATGATGATATCCGAAAGTATCCCCTCCCGCGACCGGGGCCGAATGGTTCTGGGAGCCTTTAGCTTTCAGGCTATCGGCGCACTGGTAGGGACTATTATCGGGTTTATCATCCTTAGGAATTTCCAGGAAGTCACCGCCTGGCGCTGGATGTATGCGACAGCCATTATCCCGGGAATCCTTGTTGTCATTGGCCGTTTTTTTATTACGGATAGTTGCCATTGGCTGGTTTCGGTCGGACGCATCAAGGACGCAGAAAAAGAAATGCACCGGCTGCTAAAGAGATCCCCCCAATATCCCAAACAGATTCGATTATCCGGTGACGCCCCGGCAAAAGCGGGTGCGGGTGAAAAACCTGAAAAGAGCTTTCAATCCCTCTTCAAGAAAAAACATCTCAAAGCGACAATCTTTTCGTCTGTCCCATGGTTCCTCCAGGATTTAAGCACATACGGGATCGGGATTTTTACCCCGACAATATTAGTGACGATTATTGGTCGCTCAGTCGATCATCCTCAGAACCTCATTGATGTCATTAGTAATGATATGCTTGCCGCAAAAGGCGCTGCATTCATTGATATCTTTTTGGTCATCGGCATGTTTTTTGCCATTATTTTTGCTGATAAAATCGGACGGATCAAACTCCAGATATTCGGTTTTATCGGTTGCGCAGTGGGCCTTTTCATCGCTTCCTTGTCGATTGGCCAGCATGGGACACTGGAGATTTTCCTCATCTTCTCAGGTTTTATTATTTTCAGCTTCATGACCAATATCGGGCCAAACTCCATGACTTACCTGCTCGCGGGGGAAGTCTTCCCGACGCGGCTCCGTGGTAAAGGAGCCGGATTTGCCGCTTCCTTTGCAAAAATCGGCGCGGTTCTTACCGCCTTTTTCTTTCCCCTGCTGCTCACTTATTTAGGCACCAAAGGCCTCCTCTATCTCCTCATCGGGGCTTCCCTCCTCGGGGCTTTGGTGACTTGGGTCTATCGCATCGAAACATCCGGGGTAAATCTCGAAGATTTGGATAAAAGCCACCCCATTATTTAATGAGGCTGTATTCCTCTCCCCCCTAAAGATATTTGCTGGATTTAATCCGGGAGGAACTTTTTTTATCTACTCACATGAATCTCACCAAAATGGTATGGATCAACGGGGTTATCTGAGCTCTCTCCTCGAAAGTAAGGCAATCCCCGGATAAGATGGACGGATGAAGAAGCCTGAACTCCTTTTACCAGCGGGCACTTTGACCCGCTTGAAAATCGCCCTTTTGTACGGCGCGGATGCTGTTTATGTCGGATTGCCGTCGTTTTCCCTGCGTTCAACCGTAGGCCTAAGTCTGGAGGAGTTAATCGAAGGCAGCCGTCTCATTCATGAAAAAGGTAAAAAACTTTATATTGCCGTGAATCTTTTTAGTCGGAATGAAGACATTGCCAAACTGCCCTTGATTTCGGAAATGCTCCCCAAAGTCTCACCGGACGGGATCATTGTCTCGGATCCCGGCATTTTTGATTACCTCCACGAAAAACACTCCGATATTCCATTACACATCTCCACCCAAGCCAATGTCGGATCATGGCTCACGGTAAAATCATGGGAAAAGAGGGGAGCCACGCTCTGTGTTCTCTCACGAGAAACCACCTTTAATGAGATTAAAGAAATCCGCGCAAATTGCCCGGGAATAGGCCTGGAAATATTCATCCATGGCTCGATGTGTATGAGTTATTCTGGACGCTGCCTGATCTCAGCCTATCTCACCGGACGCAGTGCCAACCAAGGGAAATGCACAAATTCCTGTCGCTGGAAATATAAACTCAAGCTTGAGGAAGAGAAACGTCCTGGAGAATTTTTCACAGTCGAAGAGGATGGCCGCGGCAGTTATATAATGAACTCGAAGGATCTCTGCCTGCTTCCTCGCCTGCCGGAAATCCTTCCGACAAAAATCAACTCCCTTAAAATCGAGGGGCGAAATAAAAGCGATTATTATGTCGCACAAACCGCCCGTGTTTACCGGATGGCCATTGATGATTGGTTCGAAAGCCCGGACTCATGGGACGCATCCCTTTATCTCAAGGAACTAGCCCTCGTCCATCATCGCCCTTACACAGAGGCTTTCTTCGATGCGATCCCCGGTGCCGAAGCCCAACAATACGACACGAGTGAGAGTGCCGGAATCGGACACAACGCCGGGATCGTCACTAAAATCAGCGACGGAGAAATCCATTTTGAGGTTCGTTGTAAACTGACCAAAGGGACTCGTTTGGAATTCCTTCTTCCTGGTGAGATGAAAACGGTTAATATCCTTTTGGACACGATTTGCGATGCAAAAACCCGTCAACCCCTCACCGAAATCTCCCCCGGCACCCCTGGCCAAGCTATCGTCATACCCCTGACCGCATATCCTGAGAATCAAAGACAAAATATCCAGCCTTATCTCGTCGCAAGGAAGATGAAACAAGTTGAGTCGGCATCGTAATTGTAAGCGTTACTCGGGCACATTCTTGAGTGGACTGGAGGTGTTATTCTCTACGAACTGATCATAAGACAATCAGGAAAGAGTGTTTAACTATTATCTCAAGGAGGGCTAGATGTGGTGGACCCGTGACTGCCCTGCCGCAATTTGCGGCAACTTCTTTTCTCTTTGCGCCTCACATTGGGATCACGAGTCCCGATTAGCTTTCATCGGGGAGAGACACCGATTATCTGGAATACATTATCTTGGCGCGCGCGCCATTTTCCACAGTTGACTCAGCCGATGGTGAGCCTTGTCAATAAGGCCCTGACTTTACCCACCTCCCTTTGGCCGTTGGCAAAGACCTAACTTTCGTACAGGGAGATCAATTTGCACATCATCAAATCACTTCCACACACGGGAGAGTTTGAGACCGCTCAATGCCATAAACAGGAGGCCTAGTCCGATAAAAAGGACGTAGAAAGGTTTATAGGTTTTACCAAGCCAAGCCCCCTCATGGATGGTCATCATCAGGTCTTGCATGTGTTTGGGCATATCAAACCATTGTTCACCCACCATGTAACCCACACCAGTAACGGCTGAAGCCAGCAGGGGCAAAATCAAGATCGCCCCTATAATCCGGTGCGAACGGCGAATTCCATTTCCTCCCTTGCTTTTAAACAGGAGCTTGGTCCCGCTCAGGATCAAAAAAATCAGACCGACTCCGACAACAAGCACATAATAAACACCCACTGAATCCCCCATCCACTCACCTGTGTGGATATGCATAAAAAAATCACCCGTTTGTTTGGACATCCCGAACCAGGCTTTGCCTATCCGGTAAATGATACCGCTGGCCAAAGTGACGATCAGTGGAATAACCAGAATCAGGGATAGAATACGGTGGAACGGGCGGATATTTAATTTCATACGGCCAGACGATAGTCATTCCCCATTAAAAAAAAAAGAAAAAAATGGGGCGACCGACGGGACTCGAACCCGCAACAGCCAGTACCACAAACTGGGGCTCTACCATTGAGCTACGGCCGCCATCCGAAAAAACAGTTTTATCTTTTTAACAGGCAATTTAGTCCCTAGTCAAGATCGGGGATAAAAAAAACTTTTCTGGTAACCCACTCCATTACTCGACGCTTGGAATCGAAAAATTTAATCCTTCATCAATCCTCGTCATTACGGAGTTTGGCAAGGACAGAGAGGTCTTCTAGAGTGGTCGTGTCACCCTTGATGGCTTGGCCGGAGGCGACATCCCGGAGCAAACGGCGCATGATTTTACCGGAGCGCGTCTTTGGCAGACTGTCCGTAAACCGGATATCATCAGGTTTGGCAATGGCACCGATCTCCTTGGCCACGTGGTTGCGGAGAGCTTCCTTGAGTTCCTTTGATGCGATCTCCCCAGTTTTCACCGTGACAAAAGCAACCAAGGCCTGGCCTTTAATATCATCAGGGCGCGCTACGACAGCCGCCTCGGCGACCGAGTGGTGTCCGACTAAAGCGCTCTCGACTTCCATAGTGCCCAAGCGGTGGCCGGCGACATTGACCACGTCATCAATACGCCCCATGATCCAGAGATAACCGTCCTTATCCTTGCGCGCCCCATCCCCGGTAAAATACATTCCTTTCACCTCAGACCAATAAACCTCTTTAAACCTCTCATTATCCCCGTACAAACCACGTAACATCCACGGCCAAGGTTTACGGATCACGAGTTTGCCCCCGCAATCCCTCGGCACTTCCTTGCCTTGCTCATTAACCACAGCCACATCTGCACCAAAAAACGGTAGGGTCGCTGTCCCCGGTTTTGTCGGAGTCACGCCAGGCAAAGGAGTGACCATGATCGCGCCGGTTTCCGTCTGCCACCATGTATCCACGATGGGACAACGTTTTTTACCGATCTTCTCATGATACCATATCCAAGCTTCCGGATTAATGGGTTCACCCACTGTCCCGAGTAAACGCAGGCTCTTGAGGGAATAGGGTTTCACCCATTCATCACCCCATTTCATAAAGGCGCGGATGGCTGTCGGGGCGGTATAGAGGATCGTTACCGCATGTTTATCGATGATCTGCCAGAAACGATCCGGCTGGGGTTGGTTCGGAGCCCCTTCATAAATTAGGGACGTTGCCCCGTTCAGGAGTGCTCCATAAGTCGTGTAAGAGTGTCCGGTAATCCATCCGATATCAGCCGTGCACCAGAAAATATCGTCATCATGGATATCAAAAACATATTTGGTCGTGAGATAGGCCCCGAGCATGTATCCCCCTGTCGTGTGCAGGATTCCTTTGGGTTTCCCGGTAGAACCACTCGTATAGAGGATGAAAAGCGGGTGTTCACTATCCAGCTGCGCGGCTTTAAACTCGTCCCCAGCCTTCGCCACAGTCTCATGCCACCAATGATCCCGGCCTTCTTTCATTTCCACGGGGGAACCCGTCCGTTTCAATACAAGGACATTTTTAACCATGGGGGATTGATCCACGGCGACGTCGACATTTTTCTTCAGCTCCACAACAGCCCCCCGACGGTATCCGCCATCGGCTGTGATGACACATGTCGCCTGACAATCATGGATCCTATCTTTAACCGCCTCCGAGCTGAATCCACCAAAAACAACCGTGTGGGGAGCACCAATCCGCGTACAAGCCAACATCGCGACGACAGCCTCAGGCACCATCGGCATATAAATCATCACACGGTCACCTTTTTTCACCCCCATCTTGGCGAGGGTATTGGCGCAACGGTTAGTCTCACGCAAGAGTTCCCCGTATGTAATATGCCTCAACTCACCGGGCTCCCCCTCCCAAATAATGGCGACTTTATTTTTCTTTCCAGTCAAAATATGCCGGTCCAGACAATTAAAACTCATATTCGTCTTACCCCCGATAAACCACTTCGCAAACGGGGCTTTCCATTCACTCACCTTTTTCCATGGTTTGAACCATGATAATTCCTTAGCTAATTTTCCAAAAAATTTATCCGGGTCTTTGATCGACTCGGCATACATCCTTTTATATTGGGCCATGCTCTTCAAATGTGCTTGGGCGGAGAATTCCTTGCGGGGTTTGAATACACGGGATTCCTTCAATACAGAGGTAATATCTTGGTTCATAGGATTTCCTACCCTAACAATTCCCCTTAAATTTTCAATCTCCGATTTTCTCAAAAAACATTGCTTAACGGGCATTCTCCATTCATCTTATGGACATCAACAACCAAAAGTTATGTTCAAAAGCATTTTATTGACCTTATTATCCTTATCCGCCTTTCTCTTGCCCCCCACAGGTCTTTACGCAAAAGCCAAAAAAGATTTTGCTCCCGATGCACCCGTCTATGTGATCCCTATCGATGGTGAGATAAATGCCCCGCTCCTTTATTTTGTCCGGCGCACGATGAAAGAGGCTGAAGCCAAAAACGCCCAAGCCATCATCCTCGACATGAATACCCCCGGAGGACGCCTGGACGTCTGCCTGAAGATCATGGGAATAATGGGAGATTTCCCCGGAAAAACCCTCACTTACATCAGGACAGACGCCCTCTCAGCCGGAGCACTCATCGCCATTTCCACTGAAAAGATCTACATGTCCCCAAAAGCAGTCATCGGAGCGAGTGCCCCCGTTATAGCGGGCGGGGAAGATGTCCCTGCCACCGCTAATGACAAAATCATTTCCGTCCTAAAAGCAAAAGCCCGTGCTGCCGCGAGAGAAAACGGATACAATGTCCAGCTCGTGGAGGCCTTCATCGACAAGGATACAGAGTTGATTATCGACGGCAAAACCATTAATGCCAAAGGCAAATTGCTCACACTCACCTCCGATGAGGCGATGGATCCCATCGGAAAAGACAAAAAACCCCTACTCGCTTCCGGCCTCTATGATAACCTCGATGATTTAATCAAAGGCCTTTTCCCCAATGCAAAAGTGCTCAAGATGAAACCCACCGGTGCCGAACAAATTGCTTTCTGGATAAATATGATTTCACCCCTGCTCCTACTGGGTGGGATTCTCGGTATCTACATTGAGTTTAAGACCCCGGGATTCGGCATTTTCGGTGTGGTCGGGATCACCTGTTTTCTGATCTATTTCATAGGGCTCTTTATCGCGGGCCTCTCTGGATACGAACCCTTTATTCTCTTCGGCCTGGGGATTATCCTGATCTCCGTGGAGCTTTTCATCTGGCCCGGCCATATCTTCCCCGGCTTTCTGGGGCTCACCCTCATCATCATCGCCATCATTTATGGCGGAGCTGAGAAACAACCCCAACGACCAGACAAACCAGTCCCCGGTATCGAGCAGGTAGACCAAGCTGATATCATCGATATTCCTACTTTGGAATCCATCCAGAAACCACTGAAAGATCTTTTCTTGGCTACAATAGGTGCGATTTTAGGAATTTATCTTCTTTCCCGCTACCTGCCAAAAACCAATATCTACCACCGCCTTGTCTTGGCGGCACCAGACTCCCCTTTACCTCCCGGCATCACCAATGAGGAAGCACCTTCGGGCGAAATCAGACAAACAGGTATCGCAGAAACCAGCCTGCACCCTACGGGTAAGGCCAGATTCAACGGCAAATTGCTCGATGTCATGACCGATGGCGAAATGATTAAGGCCGGTTCTCCCGTGGTTATCATCAAAAGATCAAACTTTAAAACAATTGTTCGAGAGTTGTCCTAAAAAGAACCACTTGCTTAGAGACGTGATTACGCTATTTTATCGTTTATGGATTCAGGTTTATCATTGGTCGTATTTCTGACATTAGGGGGCATTATCCTATTATGCGCTGAGGTGCTCCTTCCGGGGATGATCGCAGGCATAGTCGGTGTCATCCTCCTTCTGTTGGGAGTTATTGCCTCCTTTTATTATTATGGGCCAACTGTGGCTGGGCTTCATCTCCTTACCATTATTGTCTTCGGCGGGACTATCCTGGGATTGTGGCTGAAATACTTTGACCGGACGCCCATCGGCAAGGATGTCATTCTCGGCCCAGCCGACAAAGCCAGAAGTCCCTACACCCTCGACCAATCCCTGGTGGGCAAAATGGGTATTTCGCTGACTACTCTCCGCCCGGCAGGAACGATTGATGTCGATGGCCAACGCCTCGATGTCATCACTGAGGGGATAATGATCCCCGCAAAAACATCTGTTGAAATTATTTCTATATCAGGGACAGTGATCATTGTCCGTGAATCCACTGTATCTGGAAAAAACACTTAAAAAAAACCCAACCAACCCGAACAAAAGGTAAATCAATATGCCATCATGGCTCATTATTCTTGCAGGTGTCATCGTCATTGTCGTCCTGCTCATCGGAATCGTATTCATCGGCAGCTTTTTCGGCCTTTGGATCCGCGCAAAAACCTCCGGAGCCCCAGTCTCCTTTAGTGAACTGATCGCCTTGTGGCTGCGTCGGATCCCTCAAAGCCTGATCGTCGATAACCGGATCACCGCTGTCCAATCCGGTATCCCCCTTGAACCCAACCAACTCTCCGTCCACTATCTCTCCGGTGGAAATGTCACGATGGTTGTCCAATCTCTGATCGCCGCACAAAAAGCCGGAATCCACCTGGAATTCGACCAAGCTTGTGCGATTGACCTCGCGACAAAAGGAACAGGGAAAAATGTCGTTGATGCGGTTAAAACCAGTGTTAATCCCCGCGTGATCGACTGTCCGAATCCGGCGACAGGAAAAAGCACAATCGACGCCGTCGCCAAAGACGGGATCATGATCAAAGCCAAAGCCCGTGTGACTGTCCGTACCAATCTTGAGCGTTTCGTCGGTGGTGCCACCGAAGAAACCATTATCGCCCGTGTCGGTGAAGGGATAGTCACGACCATTGGCTCTTCTCAAACCTATAAGGAAGTCCTCGAAAACCCCGACCGCATCTCCAAAACCGTGCTCGAAAAAGGTCTCGATAGCGGAACCGCCTTTGAAATCCTCTCCATCGACATCGCCGATGTGGATGTGGGAGAAAATATCGGTGCCAAACTCCAGGCCGAACAAGCCGAGGCCGATAAACGTGTCGCCCAAGCCAATGCGGAAGTCCGGCGTGCTGCTGCGGTCGCTGTCGAACAAGAAATGCTAGCCCGCGTCCAGGAAATGCGCGCCAAAGTCGTCGAAGCCGAATCCCAAGTCCCTATGGCCATTGCTGAATCATTCCGGAGTGGCAATCTCGGGATCATGGATTATTATAAACTCAAGAATGTC
>Ga0163153_10003269_pt1 | contig 21985 bp, 21 predicted proteins | sample OliLakLV19MP6IB1_FD_148629 | JGI IMG/M metagenome (GOLD analysis project Ga0163153, IMG submission 148629) | Freshwater microbial mat bacterial communities from Lake Vanda, McMurdo Dry Valleys, Antarctica - Oligotrophic Lake LV.19.MP6.IB-1 | ecosystem: Environmental > Aquatic > Freshwater >...
GCTCGCGACTGCAATGGCGCGCGCGCGGTCCCTGCCGACGCTTAAGGTGAGCGCGCGCGAGAAAGGCGACCTGATCATGCTCGGCATAGGCGGCTTCACCCCGCTCGATGGGTTCATGTCGCGCGCCGACTGGCAAGGGGTGTGCGACGGGTACCGGACGGCGAGCGGACTTTTCTGGCCGATCCCGATCACGCTGTCGGCCGACGCGGAAAGCGCCGGTGCCATTGCGCCCAGCGCTGAAATCGCTCTGGTCGACCCCGAAGATGGTGCGCCGCTGGCCATCATGACGGTGACGGAAAAATACACCATCGACAAGGCGCACGAATGCATGGCCGTGTTCCGCACCGCCGATCCGATGCATCCGGGGGTCAAGATGGTCATGCAGCAGGGCGAGGTGAACCTCGCCGGCCCGCTCCGGGTTCTCTCCGACGGCGGTTTCAAGGCGAAGTACGGGTCGCTTTTCATGACCCCCGCCGAAACGCGGGCCGCCTTCGAGCGTCGCGGCTGGTCGCGCGTGGCCGCCTTCCAGACGCGCAATCCCATGCACCGCTCGCACGAGTACCTCGCCAAGGTGGCGATCGAGGTCTGCGACGGGGTGCTGGTGCATTCCCTGCTCGGCAACCTCAAGCCGGGCGACATCCCGGCCGAAGTGCGCACTCGCGCAATCGCGGTTCTGATCGAGAAGTACTTTCGCTCGGACACCGTGGTTCAGGCAGGCTATCCGCTGGACATGCGCTACGCCGGCCCAAGGGAGGCGCTGCTGCACGCGTTATTCCGCCAGAACTACGGCTGCTCGCACCAGATCCTCGGCCGCGATCACGCGGGCGTGGGCAGCTACTACGGCCCGTTCGACGCGCATCACATCTTTGACGACATCCCGCGCGACGCGCTCGCGACGCAGCCGCTGAAGATGGATGTCGCGTTCTGGTGCTACCGTTGCGGCGGCATGGCGTCCGGCCGCACCTGCCCGCACGAGGACAAGGACCGCCTGCAGGTTTCCGGCACGCAGCTACGCTCCTCACTGTCGCAGGGAGCGCCGCTGCCACCGGAGTACAGCCGCCCCGAGGTGATGGAGATCCTGCGCGAGTACTACGCCTCGATCGACTAACTGCCCACCGCACGGCGCTCGACGGACTGCATCGCGTTCAAGCGCTCCTTCGCGAACTGCACGAAGCCGTTGACCAGTCGCGACTGAAATCGCTCCTTCGGGTAAACCACGGCCAGATTGCGGATCAGCCGCGGCGCGAGCGGCACCTGCACCAGGTCGCCGAGGCGGATCTGCTGCACCACCGTGACCCGCGACATGATGGCGAAAGCCACGCCCGTGGCCACCAGCCCTTTCAAGGCCTCCGGGCTGCCCAGCTCCATAACGACCTGAAGCATGTCCGGCGCAACACCCGCCTTCTGCAGGTAGTGATCGATGACCTCGCGCGTGCCCGAGCCCATTTCGCGGCTCGCGTAGGCGTGCTGCGTCAGCGACTCCGGCGTCACGCACTGCAGCCTGGCCAGCGGATGGCTCGGCGCGCAGGTGACCCGCAGCTCGTCCTCGCAGCAGAAATCGGTCACCAGCGAAGGAAGGTGAGAGTCGCCTTCGATGAAACCGAGGTCGAGGCTGCGGTCGGCGGTGCGGCCCTGCACCGCCTCGGAGTTGGCGACGAACAGCCTGGGAACGATCGCCGGATGGCGGGCCTTGAACTCACCGAGGATCTGCGGCAGCAGGAACTCGGCGATCGTGGTGCTCGCGCCGATCAGCAGGGGGCCGGCCACCTGGCCATCCAGCTCCTTCAGCCGGGTGTCGAGCTCCGCGGACAGCGCCAGGAGCCTTTCGGCATACGCGAACGCGATAGTGCCGGCGTCGGTGAGCAGGATCCCCCCCTGCGCCCGGTCGAACAGCCGCGCGCCGAAGTGCTCCTCGAGCTGGCGGATCTGCGAGGTCACCGCCGGCTGGGTCATGAACAGCGCCTCTGCCGCCTTGGTGAAGGAAAGGTGCTTTGCGACTGCGTGGAAGACCTGGAGGCGTCTGTCGGCCATCACCTATTCAAGCACAAAAAAGGAGCCCCCATAAGGCGGGCTCTCGAAACAGGCGCGAGGCGAGCGGGCGAAAGCGCTGAACTTGGGAGCGATGTTCTGCGACGCCCAGACCGCTCCTAGCGCAGACCCTAAGGCTGCGGTTTGACCCCTACGGCCGTTTCGGCGTCTTGTATTCGACTTCCTTCTGGAGCGGTTTCCAGACGGTTTCGTAACCAACAAATCCCTTGTCGTTTGGCGCCATCTGACGCGTTGTAAAAAAACGCGTATGGCCGTCGGGAACTTTGGTGGTGGGCTTTTGCTCGCTCATAAGTCACCTTTCTTGCCGCAAAGTCAGGATTGTAAGTGCAAGTAATCAAGGCCGGAAGTTTTCCGATGCCATTCAACACTGCTGCTTAAACAGGTCTCATGAGTGACGGGTCGATATCCGCGTTCGCAATGATCGCCTCGCCCACTCTGGTCTCTTCATCAGTGGCGTCGCGCACGGTCAGTATCTCGAGCGTAAAGACGACCTCTCTGCCACAAAGCGGATTGTTGCCATCCAAGGTCAGTGTCTCGTCGTCCATCCGCGTCACGATAAAGCTGCGGGTCTGGCCCTTGTCGCTTTCCATGAGGATGGAGGTGCCGATTTGCCGATACTCCGCGGGGACGTTCTCGATGTGATCGCTAAAGACCAGCGACTCGTTTCTGGGACCGAAGATCTGATTGCCATCGATCGGCACTTCGATCACGTCGCCAGCGGACTTGCCCTCCAGTTCCCGATGGACGGAAGGGGCCAGAATTTCGTTGCGTCCGTGGACATAGCCCAACGGGAATTCGACCCGGGTGAGGACATGGCCCGACTTCCTGTCGGTCACCTTGTAGGTCAGCTCGACAAACTTGCCGTCATGGATGGATTCACTCATGTCGGATCCGGACGACCTGCTCAGAAAATGGATGCACCAAAGATCTTGACCTCTTCATTTTCATAGCCGAGGACAAGTCGGCCAAGCCATTCGCCTTGTTTTTTGGTGCTCCGCTGCCGGTAGAGAACCGTCACATGTTCGCCCCGGCGGATGATGCCCAGCGAGTCGACGTCTTCAGACAGGCTTCTCGCCAGTTCACTGTTGGCGAACTGGTGGCCCGCCACGACTTCAGTCATCGCAAGCGCCAGGGAATTGGAGAAGTTCTTGACGAACTCTCCGTACTTGCCTTCGTTCGAATGCCTGACGAGGTCGCGCCACAGGGGATCGGCAATGGCCCGGATCTCCTCATCGGTTTTTTCAATGACATTCACGCGCGGCTCTTCGAGACCGGATGCGGCCAGCTTCACAGGGATCACAACAGAAGACATGCCGGTTCCTCTAGCGCCAGGCAGACGTTCATCGCGAGCTTCTGCCCGGGGATATTGCTACTCGTCATCCGACACCAAGTGATAACAAGGCGCCTTCTCCATCGTGTATTCGCCGGTGTTCGGATCGCGACGCGAAACAGTCAGCACATGCCAGTTTTCATCATCCAACTTCATGGCGTCGCCACGATAGTAGTAACCCGGCCAACGGGTCTCCTTGCGGAACAGCGTGTGCTGCGTGACGCACTCTGCAGCGCGATGACGGTGCATCAATTCCCACGCACGCAGCAGCTCGTGAATATCCGCAGCGGCCAGGCTCTGCAGGTCTTCCTCCATGATCTCGAGCTTCTTGAGACCGATATTCAGGAGCTTCTCGTTGGTCATGTAGTTGACGGTCACTCCGCCGCAATACTCGTCCATCAGCTTCTGCAGACGGTCGAGGCCCTGCTTGGGATTGATGTAATGCGGATTCACATCGCCCGCCACGATCGTATTGCGGTAGACCTTGTAGTGCTCCAGGGGCTTGAAGATCTCTTTCTTGCGGCGGTTGATCTGCTCATCGGATACGACAATGCCTTCGCCCTTGCCGTCGTCGATGTATTTGCAGGCGGCCTTCGCGGCGAGACGGCCTTCGGTGAACGAGCCCGATGAGAAAGCGTGCGGCGTGCCGCCGACCGCGTCACCGGCGCCGAACAGCCCTTCGATCGTCGTCATGCGGTTGTAGCCCCAGAAATACTCGGGCGGGGAGACGTCCTCGGGACCCGAGCACCAGGCCCCTGAGCCCGTCGCGTGGGAGCCCATGACGTAGGGCTCGGACGTGGTCAGCTCGGGATTCTCGTGCTTGGGATCCACATCGGTGGAGGCCCACAAAACCGCCTGGCCGACGGTCATGCCGAGGAAGTTCTCCCAACCGACCTCCTCCAGATGGGGATCCTGGAAGGCCTTCATGGTCACCATGTGAATGGGGCCGCGGCCGGCATTGACCTCGCTGATGATTGCATGGTTACGCAAACAGGTCGGGATTGGCCGATGGGTCAAGTGCGAAGCTTCCGGATCGAGATATTCCTTGCCGACCATTTTCTGCAGTTCGGGGAACCACTTGGATTCGTACTCTTCGCCCATACCGTTTTGCGTATAGGTCTTCAGGTGCAGAAAGTAGGCGCCGACCGGGCCATAACCATCCTTGAAACGCGCCAGCACGATGCGATTTTCCATCTGCGTCATCTTGGCGCCGGCGTCGATCATGAGCCCATAGGCAGACGCGGACGACCAGGGCGCATACCACGTGCGGCCGGAACCTTCGCCCACGGAACGCGGTTTGAAGATGTTGGAGGCGCCGCCCGCACCGCAGATCACGGTCTTGGACTTGAAGACGTGGTAGTTGCCCGTGCGGACGTTGAAGCCAACGGCACCGGCAATCCGGTTCTCCTTGCCGTCGTCCATCAGCAGGTGGGTGACGCAGATGCGGTTGAATACCTTGTCCGCCGATTTCTTGGCGGCCTCGGCCACGATGGGCTTGTAGGACTCGCCGTGAATCATGATCTGCCATCGCCCTTCACGCAGATAGCGCCCGGTTTTCGGGTCCTTCATGATGGGCAGGCCCCACTCTTCGAACTGATGCACGGTGGAGTCGACGTGACGGGCCATATCGAACAGCAGGTCTTCCCGCACCATCCCCATCAGGTCGATGCGAGCGTAGCGGACATGGTCCTCCGGCTTATTTTCGCCCCAGCGGGTGCCCATGTAGCAGTTGATGGCGTACAGACCCTGGGCGACCGCGCCAGAACGATCGATATTGGCCTTCTCGGCAATGACGATCTTCTTGTCCTGACCCCAGAATCGGGCCTCCCATGCGGCACCCGTGCCGCCAAGGCCTGCACCGACGACCAGAACATCGATGTCGTCTTCGATGATCGTTTCGTAAGCCATCAGTAGTACACACCTTTCTTCATCGTGAGGCCAGCGGCCTCTAGTGTATGCAAGCCGCCGTCATCCATGCGGATGAATCCCGGCTCGCTGTACAACAGATGTCCGTCGCGCATTTCCTGGCTGGGGCCGGGAACATCCGCGAGCTTGGGGATCGCGGTCCCCCAGGGCTTGGTGGTGATGGGTGACAGGAAGTTCTTTTCCGTACCGTTGCGGAACTTGATCTTCCAGGCGATCGTGCCTTTCTGTTCGTCTCGGTCGACACGAACGCTGTGACCGAGCGGGGCAAAGTCGGCATATCCGCGTACATCGATCGCATTCTGCGGACAAGCCTTGACGCAGGCGAAGCACTCCCAGCACATGCTGGGTTCGATGTTGTAGGCACGGCGATAGGTCTTGTCGATGTGCATGATGTCCGAGGGACAGATGTCGACGCAATGTCCGCATCCGTCGCACCTTGTCATATAGACGAAGGTAGGCATGGTTCCAGCTCCTTATCCAGTCCAGCAGAACTTGCGGGCTGCTTGTCAAATCAATAGTGGCGGGGCGCTTCGCGCTTGATGCCGAGCCCCATGTTCATCGGAGCGTCTTTCAACAGTTCCATGGAGTGTCGTTTCTGTTGCTCGGGATCGTCACGGGTCAGCGTCGGCAAATTATCGGCTGTGCCATTGGCCTTGGACACTCGTTTCTCGAAGGCCGCGGCCGGCTTGAAGAACATGTGCGCGAACTTCGACCAAGGCACTCCGGCGAACAGCGCCGTCGTGGCCAGGATGTACAGGCCGAAGAAGAACACGGCGGCGCCGGCACTGCCTCTCGCCTGCAGGGAGGCCCAGACGAGGCCCAGCGTCGCGCTGGCGAGAAGCGAGAGGATAAACAGGTCCGCATGCACGACGCGAAACGGCGAGCGGCCCTCGGAAACGACGTCGACCCGGATGAAGAACCAGAACCAGTAACCGCCCACACAGACCATCAGGCCGCCGATCCACCACAGCAGCGGCAGGATTCCCGGCGCCGGCGTCGCCGGGGTCGGGTAGCCGAAAATCAGGATGACCGTGGTCACGACGTAGATCACGAAGCCGTACATGCCCAGCAGGTGCGCGACCCGGCGCTTGGGGTTGCAGAATTCCCCGGAGGTCAGCACGTCGACCACGCCGGTTTTTAGCGCAATCGACACCAGTTCGCCACCGCCGACCGGCTTGGCGCTCTTGCCTTTCGACTTGCGCCAGTTCTCGAAGAAGTACCTGCCGCTGCCCTTATGCACGACGTCGAACAGCGTTCCTGCCGCCACCAGGACGATCATGGCGACGACATAAGCCTGCATCACGCTCGGCGAAATGGACGCCGAAAGCTGGGCAAACGGATTCACGGTGAACATCGTTGCGCCTCCCCTGGAAGCGTCGATTGTAGGGGCAGGAAGCGCGGCGGGCGGGAAAAAAACGGCTATGTGGCCATAGAAAATACCTCGAAGCGCATCTCGGCGAGATCGCCGAGCGCCCAGGTTGCGGGCGCTGCGAGCCCGGCCACCGTGCCCGGATTCACCAGCCAGGTACGGCCGCCCGCAACGTTGGCCACCTGCTCGACGCTGGCGGTGTGCGAGTGGCCGCAGCACACCAGGTCCCAGTTGCCGGTGCACGCCATCGCGTGGCCGTACTCGGGATAGTGGACGGCGAAGATGCGGCGACCGCCGAGTTCGATGCGCGCATCCATGCCGTGGTAGTGCAGCAGCCCGCCGCTCTTGGCCATCTGGAAGTACAGCGCCTGGACATCGCCGATGTTGTTGCCGTGAACGAGGTGCAGGGGCAATCCTTGCGAAAGCGCGGGCTTGACTGTCTGCGCGCCGATCAGGTCGCCGCAGTGGATGACGACCTCGGCGCCTTTGGCCTTCGCCTCGCGCACCGCTTGCTCGAGCGCGTCGGCGCGATCGTGACTGTCCGAGACGATGCAGATTTTCATCGCGACGATGTTACACCACAAGCAGATAGGCACCTGACGCCTCGGATCCGCCGTCGCGACCGTATTCCGGAAGCCTGCCGGCTGCCTCGACCGTCCGAACGGAACCTGATTAACCGTGTCGATGCCGAAGCCGCGGTGGTCCGGTTTGCGACTAAATGGCGGGCGCCATCAATAGTGTCCCACGTCTTCACCGCGTTCTCGCTGGTGCCGAGAAATGCCTTGATCCGCAAATGCTGCTTGATCCATTTGAACGACTCGACCAGCCAGCGCTGCCGATACAACTCCGCGATCAGTTCGGGCTTCAAGGCGAAGTTGTTGGTCAAGAAGGTGAGGTGCTTGCCGGTCTCCTCGTCCTTGACCACGATCCGGCGCAAAGTGGCTGGGTAATCCTTGCTCTAATAGAACACCGTCAGCACAGCGGTCTGGTCGCACCGCACGTGGGTATTGACGCGATCGACTGGCCGCGAGTACCGCCGCTTGAACTTGGTGGTGGAATCGAAGGTATAGACCGTCGCATCGAGATGCAAGGCCAACGGTTCCTCGACATACAGCGGCCGGGCCATGCCGATCAGGTGCTGTGCAAGGTCGGCATACAACTGCCAAGGCCGCGTCGTGTTCGCGTTGGACAGTGTGTTGCGAGAAATCGTCTTGCAGCGAAAGCCCATGTGGTAAAGCCGCGCCGACTGCGCGCGCAGGTTGACTTCGATGTCGCGCAGCGATTCTCGAGCGGTCAGGGCCGGTCGGTGGCCGCCAAGCTTGTCGCCGAGCAGTGTGCCGAGCGTTCGAGCGCGTCTGCGAAGCTGCGATGGGTTGGTCGCCCGCAATAGCCCGAACCCTTGCGCGAAGCCTGGCGAACCCTGGTCTACAATCGGACGTTTCCGTCCGATAATAGTCTATGATCGGCAGCGAGTTCGTTCGGAAGGTCTAGACGCTAGGCCGGGACCGCAATGTGCCGGTTGTTCTGAACGCTGCTCGCGGCAAAGGCAGCCACCAGACCTTGTACTTTGGCAGCGCATTCAGCGTCGTGCGCAATCTCAAGGATGAGCTGAAGACCAGCACCTTGCACGCGATGTGCTCCCAACTCGGGGCTCGGGATCAAGGTGAAAGACTTGCGAAAGAGAACCGCATGAACCGATTTCAATACCCGGTACTACTGCGTCGCGCGAAGGAGGGCGGCTATGTCGTGACTAGCCGAGACCTTCCGCAGTTGGTAACTCAGGGCGACAGTGTGCAAGACGCGCTAGCGCAGGCATCTGACGCAATGGACGAGGTGTTCGCCACGTATTTAACCGACGGCATGGACTTTCCCGCTCCGAGGACAGCGAGGCGGGCAGAGCATTTGGTGGCGCCTCCGCCAGAAACCGTGGCCAAGGCCGCTTTGTACGTTGCGATGCGGCAGGCTGGAATCACCAAGGTACAGCTCGCGAAACGCCTTGGGGTCGACGAGAAGGAGGTCCGCCGACTACTCGATCCGCACTATGGATCCAAGTTGCCACGGATTGCGGAGGCGATCAGCTTGCTTGGCCAGCGGCTTGTGATTGGCGTGGAGGCGGTGTGAAGAACCTCGGTTTGTGTAGTAGCCGTGGCTGCTTCGTGGCCGTTGCGTCACCGGAGACTCCCAATCCGTACGCCAATATTTTGCGGGGCGCCGCCGCTCCGTTCCAGAGAAGACCAGCAACCGACAAAGCCAAGGCGCGACGGGAAGGGGCCAGACCGAAGCATTCACGCCCGGACGACGTCGATGGAATTGGGACAGCGCAAACGGTAGAAACGGCGGTCATGACCCACTGAAATTCTGCTCAGATCATAATTTCGAAACGGACATGACATGAGAGCAGTAATGGAGGCCGCGGGGCCGGGGCCATCGTGTCCGTGCCGTGTGTCCGTGCCGTGTTGACACACGCGAAATACGGACGGTAGGATTACCGACGGCATCGAACAAAAATTCGCATTCCGAACCAATGCGTTCTGGTACTCCGCGACGCGGGAGGATTGATTCGCAATGAGAAAACTCGACAGCTACTCGCATATCTTTCCACCCGCGTACTTCGAACGCATGAAGACGCTGGCAAAGGACAAGGGCGCGATCAAGCGCTGGCTCAACGTCCCGGTTTTGTACGACCTGCAGGCCCGACTCACGATGATGGATAGCTTCCCGGGATACCAGCAGATCCTGACGCTATCGAGTCCGCCGATCGAATTCGTCGCAGGCTCGGAGGAGTCGCCGGCGCTCGCTTGCCTTGCCAATGACGGCATGGCGGAGATCCGCGAACGCTATCCCGACAAATTCCCGGCGTTTGTCGCGTCGCTGCCGATGAACAACGTGCCGGCGGCGCTCGACGAGATGGAACGCGCAATCATCAAGCTAGGCGCGCGTGGCATCCAGGTGTTCACTAACGTCAATGGACAGGCGCTCGACGAGCCGGAATTCTGGCCGATCTTCGAGCGCGCAGTGAAGCGTTACGACGTGCCAATTTGGATGCACCCGGCGCGCGGGCCGAACATGCCGGACTACGCGAACGAGAAGAAATCAAAGTACGAGATCTGGTGGACGTTCGGCTGGCCGTACGAGACCAGTGCAGCGATGACGCGCATGGTGTTCTCCGGGTTCTTCGACCGGTTGCCGAGCTTGCGGGTCATCACTCACCACATGGGTGCAATGATCCCCTTCTTCGACGGCCGGATCGGACCGGGGCTGGATCAGTTTGGCTGCCGCACTTCGGACGAGGATTACGAGGGTCAGTTGAAGCGCATGGCCAAGCGTCCGATCGACTACTTTCGCATGTTCTATGCCGACACCGCGCTGGCCGGAGGGCGCTCGGGCATTCGCTGCGGACTCGATTTCTTCGGCGTGCCGCGGGTGCTGTTTGCAACCGATTGCCCATTCGATCCCGAAGGCGGGCCGATGTTCATACGGACCATCCCGGAGGCCATCGATTCGCTTGGTCTGACCGAACAAGAGCGCGAGAGTATCTACTCTCGCAACGCATTGGGTCTCTTGAAGATGCCTTGCGGCTGCTGAGCCGACACGCAAGTTCATCCACGAACCGCGATCAAACGCAACGCATCATGCAGGACAGCCGGGACAACTCGCTGCAAGATCTGATCGATTCAGTTCCGGATCTCGTCGAGTACTTCTATAACGACACGGTGGCTCCGCACGTACGCTTGAAGGCCGGCGCTTCCCCGGTGCCACTCGAGTTCACGAACTGGCGCGAAGAGCAGCGAGCATGGCGCGAGACTGCGGTGCTCTTCGATCAATCGCATCACATGCCAGAACTCTTCCTCAAGGGGCCCGATGCCTTTGGTTTGCTGAATCGACTCGGCATTAATTCGTTCGGCAACTTCGTTCCGGGTCGGGCCAGGCAATTCACCGCTTGCAATCACCATGGCCAGGTGATCGGAGAAAGCCTCTTGTACTACCTTGATCAGGACAGCTTCGAACTCGTGAGCGGCATGCATGTGCAGGAATGGGTGCAGTTCAATGCGCAAGTCGATGGCTGCGACGTCAAGATCCGCCGCGATCTGCACACCGCGGCCAATGCCGAGGGCAGGACTAAGTACAGGTACGGACTCGACGGTCCGAGCGCAGAGACCATCTTCCGGGAGGTGGTCGAAGGCGCGGCACCCGAGATTGCGTTCTTCCGGTTCGTCACGGTGCGAATCGCCGGATGTGAGGTCCTCGCGCTCAGACATGGGATGGCGGGACACAAGGGTGTTGAGCTTTCCGGGCCGTGGGCCGAGGGTGCGGCAGTTCGCGCGGCGATCCTGGCGGTGGGCAAGAAGCATGGGCTGAAGCAAGGCGGCCGACTGTCCTACTTCAGCGCGCAGGGCGAAGGTGGCTGGATGGCCTACCCGCTGTCCGCCGTGTACACCGACGAAAAACTGCGGGCCTTCCGCCAATGGCTACCTGCGACTTGCTGGGCGGGCCAGGCGCAGCTGGCAGGCAGCGACTACGCGTCGGATATCGAGCACTACTACGTCACGCCCTGGGACATGGGGCTGGACCGCATCATGAAGTTCGATCACGACTTCATAGGGCGTACAGCTCTCGAACAGATGGCGGCGGAACCGCGTCGCACCAAAGTCACACTCGTCTGGAATAGGGAGGACATCGCGCGCATCCATGCGTCGATGTTCCGGCCGGAGATTCCCTTCAAGGCCATTGAGTTTCCGAACGCCACGTATGGCTTTCCGCAGTGCGACGCGGTCCGTACCTCGAGCGGCAGGTTGGTCGGCCGGGCCGGATATTCCGGGTATAGCGCCAATGAAGCCGAGATGCTGTCCATCGCTTCGATCGACACCGCGCTCGCCGCGCCAGGTTCGCAGCTTCTGCTTACCTGGGGCGAGGCGGAGGGCGGTTCACGCAAATCGCATGTCGAAAGGCACCGGCAGACAGACGTGCGCGTGACCGTAGCACCCGCGCCGTACGCGGAGTCAGCGCGTTCGGCCAGGGGTCGAGGGATCGGCTGTTAGTGGGCCATTGGTGCAGAGTGATCTGGATGCCGCGTCGACCGCCTCGGTTGAGGCTTGAGGTTGAGGCTTGAGGTTGACTTCGCCGCGACGGCACGCGTACACTGAACAAATGCGAATAATTATTCGCATTCCGAACTGGATCAAGGCGATATGAGCGGTTTGGTACAGGCGACGGTCGGCGGCGGCACGAAGCGCTCGAAGCGGCAGGTTGTTTCATTCGACGTTTCGGATAACCCCAAGAACGTCGTGCAATCGCTCGCCAAGGGATTTCGCGTACTGCAGGCCTTCACCGCAAGCGAGCCCGAGCTTGCCCTGGCGGAGGTCGCGCGTCGTGCGGAGATGGATAACGCGACCGCGTTCCGTCTCCTGAACACGCTGGTGATGCTGGGCTACGTGGAGCGCGCTCCGAGCGCCCGCGAATTTCGACTTACCCTGAAAGTCCTTGACCTCGGGTTCAATGCGATCGCGCGCATGGAGCTGCGTGACAGCGTGCGTCCCGTCCTGCGTTCGCTCGTCGGCGAAGTGAACGAGGCAGCGAGCGTCGCCGTGCTCGACGGCGCGGATGTCGTATATATCGAACGCGTACAGGCGGGCCTGGTACGGTTGGGCGTCGATGTGCGCGTGGGTTCCCGCATCCCGGCGTATTGCTCGGCCGTTGGTCTCGCGATCCTGGCCTTTCTGCCCCGCGGTGAACAGGAGCGCGTACTCGGACTTGGACCGCGGGTGAAGCTCACGCCACGCACTGTTACCGACAGCCGGGAAATTCTCGCGCGGCTGGCGCGCGTGCGAAGGCAAGGCTACGTAGTGGTCGACCAGGAGATTACGAGCGGACTGCGCGCACTCGGCGCACCGGTGCTCGACGTGGATGGCCATCCGATCGCCGCCGTGAGCGTCGTGGCGCCGGTACTGCGCATGCCTCTCGAAGCGTTCCTGAAGATCGCGGTCGGCCCGGTCCGGGACGCGGCGCAAACGATTTCAAAGGCCATGCAGGCCGGCGGGGCCACTGCGCTGCCGCCCGCTGCATGATCGATCCACTGACCAGCAACATTTTAAAAGGAGCTCGACAAATGGCGAAATGGGACTACAAGGGTGTCCTCCCGGCGATGCAGGTACCGTTCAAGCAGGACTATTCGATCGATGAACCCGAGTTGCGTCGATTCACTGGATGGCTTACCGAGTCCAAGGGCATCACGGGACTGGTGACCAACGGGCACACTGGCGAAGTGTTCGCGCTGAGCGCCAGGGAGCGTGCGGAAGTCACGCGTATCGTCGCCGACGAGGCCAAGGGCCGCGTGCCGGTCGTGTCGGGCATCTGCTGCGAAGGCATCATCGAGGCCTGCGAGCACGCGGTCATGGCGAAGGAAGCGGGGGCGTCTGCCCTCCTGGTCATGCCGCCGCACCAGTGGCTGCGCTTCGGCATGAAGCCCGAGCACGTCGTCGAGCACTTCAGCGAGATCGGCAAGGCGACCGGGCTTGATCTGGTCGTGCACATCTATCCGTCATGGACACGGACCGCATACTCGTGCGAACTGCTGGCGGAACTCGCAAAGCTCTCGTGGGTCAAGGCGTTCAAGATCGGTACACGGGACATGAACAAGTACCCGATGGATATCAAGGCAATCCGCGAAGCCGCGCCAGAGAAGGCGATCATCACCTGCCACGATGAGTACCTGCTCGCGTCCATGGTGCAGGGCGTCGATGGCGCACTCGTCGGGTTCGCTTCGTTCATCCCCGAGAAGATCACGGCGCTGTGGGAGGCGGTGCAGGCCGGCGACCTCAAGCGGGCGATGCAGTTGCAATTCGAGATCAACCCGTTGAAGCAAGCGGTCTACGGCTTTGGCGAGCCGACCGGCGAGGCGCATGCACGCATGAAGGCGGCCATGGTGCTCGCCGGGCGGCTGAGGTCGCCGCTCTGCCGCCGCCCGACGCGGCCGGTCGAAGGCAAGGATCTGGCGGCGATCAAGGAAGCGCTGCGCGGAGCCGGCATGCTCCAGCGTGAGGCGGCATAAGGCGTTCGAAAGCGCGCGCGGCGCTGGCGATACAGGTCGCCGAGTCGGCCGCGCGCATCAAACAATCGAGGTGAAGCGATATGAAAAGCGCACTTGGAGGGTTTTACCGGGCATTCTGGGCGATCGCATTTGGCACGGCGGTGATTGCCGCCGGTCCGGCGCGTGCAGAGGAGATCAAATTCGGCGCGATGCCGCTCGGCTCGATCTGGTACGTGTTTGCGGCGAGTTTCTCGAAGGCAATCCAGCCGGCGCTGCCGGCCGGATCGAAGATCGAGGTGATCGCGCGTGGTGGTGGCGTCGGCAATCCGATTTCCGTGAACGACAAGAAGGCGGATGTCGCGCTCGCCAACGTATGCACATCCGTCTGGGCCATGGACGGCGAAGCCGAGATCTACAAGGGCAAGAAATATCCGGATATCCGCGCGCTGCTCGGCGGACTGAACTCGGTGTGGATCACGGCGATGCTCACCGAGGACTACATCAAGCGCACCGGCAACGACACTCTCGAGAAAGCAATGCTGTCGAAGAATCCGCCGCGAGTCATCATGAAACCGGCTGGAAGCACGGTACCACCGGCGGTGCGGATGGTGTTCGAAGGCATGGGACTGACGTTCGACAAGTACAAGGCTGGCGGCGGGCAGATCACCCAGGTTGACGTGGGACAGATCGCGTCGATGATGCGCGACGGCCGCGCCGATCTCTACTTCGAAAGCGTTTCGCCTGGCCACCCGGCCACGACCGAAGTGACGCTCACGACGCCGGTTCGCTTTGTCGACCTGCCGGAAAAATCGCTGAAGATACTGGCGGAAAATGGCATGAAGGTCCATCCGCTGCCGCAGTCGTTCAAAGGCCAGAGCGGGCCGACTAAGGCCGCCGACTTCGGCACCAACCTGATCGTGAACAAGGACATGCCGGACGCGACGGCGTATGCGATCACCAAGTCGATCATCGAGAATCGTGACGCGATCGTGGCCGAGAACAAGGCAATGAGTGGGTTCGTGGCGAGCGAGGCATGGCGTCCGGAGAACGTCGGCATACCGCTGCATCCAGGCGCGATCAAGTACTACAAGGAGCGCGGCTGGATGTAAGGATCGATCCCCGGGGCCCGTCCCGCATTCGATTCCTTCGGCCGGGCGCCGGTTTTCCGTCGAGCGGAGAGCCGGCGCCCGGATCATGATGGAGCGCCCGGCTTCAGCGCAATAAGTGGAGAGGAATTTCGTGGAGCTGTTGAAGCGCCTTGCGCGCCCGAGCTGGCTGGTCGCGGCCAGCTGGCTCGTGTTCCAACTCTACATTCTGTACCAGCCGCTGCCGCCGACGGTCCAGCGGCCCGTGCATATCGCTTTTGCGCTGTCAGCGGCATTCCTGTTTCTCCCGCTCGGCGAGGCGTTGTGGCGGCGAGTCGTCGATTGGCTGCTGCTCGCCGCCACCGGCGCAGTGCTTGCGTATTACCTGCTCGATTTCCAGCGTTTGTACGAACGCATGGACAATGTCGACCCGGTCCTGCCACAGGATCTGGTGTTCGGTACGCTGGTGCTTCTGCTGCTGTTCGAGGCGACGCGACGGGCAGTCGGCTGGAGCCTGCTCGCCGTGGTCCTCGCATTTGTGGCCTACGGATTTCTCGGCCCCTGGTTTCCCGGCTGGCTCGCGTTTGGTGGTTTCGATTACGCCACTTTCATCGAGATCGTGACCATGGCGACCCACGGCATTCTCGGGGTCACCACCGAGACATCCGTCACGTTCGTCTTTTACTTCATCCTGTTCGGTGTGGTGTATTCCGCAACTGGTGGGGGCGCGCTTTTCATGGATACCGCGTTGCGCGCGGTCGGACGGCGCACTGGCGGGGCGGCCAAATCCGCGATCGTCTCGAGCGCCCTGTTCGGCAGTGTGAGCGGCAGCGCGGTTGCGAACGTCGTGGCCACCGGCGTTTTCACGATTCCTCTTATGAAGCGTACCGGTTACACGGCGGAAGAGGCAGGTGCGCACGAGGCAACCGCGTCGACCGGAGGCCAGCTCATGCCGCCGGTGATGGGCATCGCCGCTTTCGTCATGGCGGAGCTCCTCGCAATGCCCTATACCCGGATCGCCATGGCGGGACTGATTCCGGCGCTCGCTTTTTACGTTTCTTTGTACATGATCGTCGACTTGAAGGCCAAGCGGCGACGGATCGGCTCGCTCGCGGCCGACGAACTCGCGGGAATTCCGGACGTCCTGCCTCGGCTGCATCTCTTTCTCGCGCCGATTGTCCTGATCGGGCTGCTCGTCGCGGGCTACTCGGCACCGATGGCTGCCATGGCGGCGAGCGCGATTGCCCTCGCTTCGTGTTTCCTGCGCAAGGCGACGCGAATCGGATTTCGGGCGGCGATCGAGATGGTCGAGGAGATCGCCCGCCAGGCGGCACAAGTTGCGATTCCGATCATCACGATCGGCGTGATCATCGCCGTGGCGATCCAGTCGAACCTGGCGCTCAAGTTCTCCACGCAGCTCATTGCGATCTCCGGCGGCACGCTGATCGGCGCGATGGTCTTCATCATCGTCGGCTGCCTGATCATGGGCATGGGTCTGCCGACGGTCGCGGCCTATATCATCGGCGCGATACTGTTCGTGCCGGCGATCACCAAGCTCGGGATCGACCCGCTGGCGGCGCACTTTTTTGTCATGTACTACTGCGTGATGTCGATGATCACGCCGCCTGTTGCGCTGGCATCCTATGCAGCCGCCGGACTTGCCAAGGCCGACGCGATGCGCACCAGCTGGGAGGCGTTGAAGCTCTCCATCGTGCTCTACCTTATTCCGTTCTCATTTGCGTTCGACCCGGCGCTGCTGTGGTCGGGACCCATTGCCTGGATCGCGTTGGCCTTCGTGTCGATGATGGCCGCGACCTACGGCTGGGCGGTTTTTCTGGAAGGTTACGTCGTTTCCCCGATCGGTTGGCTGGAACGCGTTCTGTTCGGAGCAGCATCGCTCGGTATCATTTTCAGCAGGACCGGAACCATGGCATGGGCCGCGGCATGCACGGCGCTGGTGCTGTTGATTGCATGGGCGGCGGTGATCCGCCCGCGCAGGATCCGCAATCGCGAAGGCACCAATTCCGGGGAGGCCGCGTTGCCATGAGCGCGAAGGGCCGCCCCGAGCGCGAATTGCCCCCGAGCGCGTCAGCGCGGAGGGTAGTCCCGTGAGCGCGAAGGGCCGCCCCGAGCGCGAATTGCCCCCGAGCGCGTCAGCGCGTAGGGTAGTACTGTGAGCGCGGGGACCGTCTTTCCGTCCGAGTCCCGGTGGTTGCGGGACTCGGAAACCGGTGCGCGGATCAGGCAGGTTACGGCGCATCCCTCTATTCACCACCACCCTTTCTTCTTCGTCCCGGCCTGGGACGACGCGATGCGCCGGTTGATTTTTGTTTCGCACCGGACTGGTGTCCCGCAGCTCTTTGCCGAAGTGCAGGATGGTGGGCGGCTGGTCCAGCTCACCGACCGCAACGATCTCGCGGAGTGGTCGTTTTTTCCTTCGCACGACGGAACGAGCGTCTACTTCGTTGCGGGGTCTGGAGCATTCAGGCTCGACCTCGAGACGTTGAAGGAGGAGTGCCTCACCGACTTCGGCGCGGTGGAGATGCGCGATAAGGGAATGGTGGGCGCGGCATTGGGAACGACCGCGCTGTCCGGTGATGACCGCTGGTGGGCAATTCCCGTCAAATCCGGCCCAAAGTCACACTTTCACATTGTGAATACGCACCGCGGCGGCAGCGAGGTCATTCTCGAACGCGACACGATCGGGCACCCGCAGTTCCATCAAGACGACCCGAACCTGATCTTCTATGCCGGGCCGCTGACGAATCGAATCTGGGTGATCGGCCGCGACGGGCAAGGCAACCGCAATCCCTATCCGCGCATCGATCCTTCGCAATGGATCACCCACGAGAGCTGGATTCCGGGCACGCGCGAGCTGGCGTTCGTCGACTGGCCGCGCGGCATTCAGGCTGTCGATGTCGACACCGGTGCGGTTCGCCCGATCACCTCGTTTCCCGCGTGGCACGCCGTGGCGGACCATCGCGGTGAACGGTTCGTGTGCGACACGAATTTTCCGGACCGCGGTCTGCACCTGTTCCCGGCGAATGGTGCGGGCAGCACCGCGCGGCGCCTATGCTGTCCGCGCGCGAGCAGCATAGGCGAACACTGGAATGGACCTTTTCCCTACAACGAGGGTCCGCGCGAGGTCTACGCACCGCAGCACACGCATGCGCATCCGCGGTTTGCGCCGGACGGCTCGCGCGTGCTCTACACGTCCGACGCGAGCGGGCATGCACAACTCTTCGAGTGCGTGATCGACGCGTGATGAAGGGGAAGCGAAGCGCCGCTGGACCGCCGCAATACACGGCCCCCCCGGGGGGAGGCGAACGCAGTTCCCTTCGGGGGGATCATGCAAGCGTCGAACATCTTTCGCTTCCGCAAGCAGCGCGGCTCGCGATCCGGGAAAAGCGGCACACTGGCATGACGCGCGGACTGGCAATGGGTTATGTGCAGTGCAATCTTGTTATCGTGCCACGCTCGCTCTCGTACGATCTCCTGCTCTATTGCCAGCGCAACCAGAAGGCATGTCCGGTGCTCGAGGTTACCGATCCGGGTGATCCGGAACCGAAACGCACGGCGCCCGGTGCAGACCTGCGTACCGACCTCCCGCGCTACGCGGTCTACGTCCGCGGCCAACGGCAAGCGGACGTGACCGATCTCAATGCGATCTGGCGCGACGATCTTGTCGCCTTTCTCATCGGCTCGGGTATCACCTTCGATGCCGCGCTGGAGCGCGCCGGCGTACCGACCAGCCAGCATCGCTGGGTTGTTCGTTCGAAGCTGCCGACCGTGCCTGCAGGCTGCCTGCACGGGAACATGGTGGTGACGATGCGCTGGCTCACGCCGCAACAGGCGATCATCGCCACGCAGGTTTCTGCGCGCTTTCCGTTCAACCACGGCGCCCCGATTCACATCGGAGATCCTGCCGCGATCGGCGCGGACCTTGCGCAGCCGTTGGTCGGTCCACCCGTGGAGCGGGTCCCTGAAGGCCTTGTCGCGGTCTTCTGGGCGTGCGGCGTCACGCCCCAGGAGGCGGCTGTCGCGGCGAAGGTAGAACTCATGATTGCGCAGGCCCCGGCCCACGGCTTCGTCACCGATCTCGAGGCAGACCAACTCTGCATTCCTTGAGTGGAGGCAGAGAGAGCAGGTCAGAAACGGACGTTCGAAGCGGCCATTTTCTAGCTACGACCTGTCCCCAAATTGGGCCAACGTCAGTTTGAGCACTTTGTCGATGCCCGGAAAATTAGCCGGCAGGCTTGGTTGGGCCAAACGCAGTGTTTTGGCACAACCCCCCAGAAGTCCGTAGGCGGCCCGACCGTAAACTACTCTCTCTCGGCCTCCCGAGCGGTTCCAGGGGCCCGATCCCAACCTCCCGAGCGCCGGTGAACTCGCCTTCGGCAACCATCGGCGACGTCTCGCTGCGACGTCGACGGCCAGTTGAGTCCGTACGAAAATCGCGGCCCGTCTCAAGCGCCTCCACGAAAACATGACAGCCCCCACGGCGTCAGCTTCATTGGCAGATGGTAATGCTGTTGCGGGTCGTCGATGCCGAAGCGGAACACGGCGATGTCAAGGAACGGAACGGCCGGCAGCTCGACGCCTGCACGCCTATAGAACTCGGCGACATGGAACCGCACTTCATAGGCCCCAGGCGACATTTGCGACGCCAGGGTCGCATCGTCGAGCGTTCCGCTAGGCGAAATCCGGCCCTCGGCAAGCAGGCGCGGCGGATTGTCGCCATTGACTTCGACCCGCATACCCGTCGCGATCCTGCCGCGGGCAACATCGACGACATGGATGGACATTCCAGGCATTCTGGCTCCTCTTTTCGAAAGAAAAGGCGGTGGACTGCGCAATGCAAACTACACCTGTTTCGGTGTCACCGACGATTGCCGGCCTTGGTGAGCGCGCACGCGTTCCAAGCATTCGGCGATCTCCGCGGCCAGCAACTCCGCGGCGATTCGCGCGATGCGCGGCAGCGGCCGCATCGCGCTGATTGCCACCCCGACCGACTGCGGACTGGCGTCGCGGTCGCGCACCGGGATGAAGCGCAGCGTGCCGGCGACGATCTCTGGCGCGGCATCGAGCTCGGAGGTGATGGCCACGTGGCCGCCACTTTGCACGAGGTTTTTCACGAGCTGCAGCGAGTTGGTGACCATCGGCGGGGCGCCTTCCGAAAACAGCCAGGCGTGGCGCGATTCGAGGTAACGGCGAATCGTCAGCGATCGGCCCTGCACCGCCATCGGATACGCGGCAATGTCCTTCAGCGTGACCTGTGGCTGCGCTGCCAACGCATGTTGTGGCGCGACGATGCAGCCCAGCGGCAATCCTGCCGTCCACACCAGATGGAGATCTCGCTGCGGCCTCAGATTGAACGCCACGGCAATGTCCAGCTCGCCGCCGATCAATGCGGCGGTGGCCTGGTCGGTACTCATGATGTCGATCTCGAGCTGAATCTTCGGGTAACGCTGCCCCAGACGCGCGACGAACAGCGGCAGAAAGCCGTTCGTGTGGCTGTCCATTGCGGCGAGCTTGAGCCGGCCCTGGTCGACCCCTTGCATCTGCTTGATCTCCAACCCGACGCGATCGATGTCGGCGCGCCAACGTCGGGCCAGCACAACAATGACTTCGCCCGCTGCCGTCAGCCGCATGCCGCTTGGCGAACGCTCGAATAGCGGCACGCCGAGATCGGCCTCCAGCAGCAGGACCTGGCGGTCGATCGCCGACGCCGAGATGCTCAAATGCTTGGCGGCGCCCTGGATCGAACCGACGTTCGCCACCTCCAGCGCATAGCGCAGCGCCTTGGGCAGCAACTGACGGGTCGTGGTCGGGTTTGGCATTCTAAAAAACGCAATCAATTGTTGCCATTTATGATATGGACGGCAATGGTGCCACAAGCGCACACTGTTTTGCGAACATCAAAGGAAACGTATGCCGGAATCCGATCGAGGCGCCCCGATCTGCCTTGAGCGCATCAACTCGGCGCCAATGGCCGAGTTTCTCGACCTCATGGGTGGTCTGGTCGAGCATTCCCCATGGGTGGCCGAGGAGGTGAGCGATATGCGGCCGTTCGCTTCCGTATGGGCACTGCATGGCGCCATGCTTCAGCGTGATCGACGGATCGTCGATGGTGGCCTTGTGGCGAAGGCCATTCACCATGCAGTCGATCAGGTGCTCCTGCGGCATGATGGCCCGGTGGACTCAGCAAGTCTTCCTCGCAAGAATCGGTGAGCGTCAAGTCGAGCTGCAAGCACGTCCCTGGACGACGGCAGAGGCTTGCGGTCACACCCAAGTAGCCTACAAATGTAGCCCGACCGACGGTCCCGCTTGGTCGACCCAGCGCCGTATCGTACTCGCGCGTGCGTGTTGCGACAGGTCAACGTACGTACGTGTCCACTCGGTCGCTAAGTCTTGACAGTCGCACGGCGCGGCGTGTATTAATGACAATGTCATCGCAACAGAAGGTATCGAAATTCCCCGCGGGCTGTCGATAACAGCTTTGTTCGGGTTGCAGGGTTGTCTGAAAAGGGCAAATCCGGCGAAAGCCGGAGACGCAAAATCACCGGTCTAACGGGCTATGTGCCCCATGACGGCGGGATTGCCAGACTCGAGAGGAACTCCGCCGTTGCAAGGGAGTTGCTCGGTTCGCATCAAGTGGGATGGCACCGGCACGGGTAGGCACCCGTCCAGTCCGTCGTCGCTCGTCGAACCACCGGTTCGCTCCGGGGGGCCTGCTGTCTCGCCGCCAGCATCTGGAGCGAATCGATGGAAACGAAATACGTACACGCGCATCTTCGCCACTTCCGGTCGGCGATCGCCTTCGCGCGCCGCCGTTCCAAGGATCTTCCGCGGGCGCTCCTGCTGTTCGCGTTGGCTTCGCTCGTCTGGGTATTCGGCAACATGCCGGCGCGTGCGGCGGCGACCGCCGCGGCGAAGCCGGCGTTTGCGAGCGGCTACGTTCTCGTGGCCAAGAACCGGGCGAGCCGCGACCTCGATTTCCTCACGGCGCTCACCAGCAATCGCGGCAACTCGCTCGGCAAGCTTCGCGGCCTCGACGTGCACGTCGTCAGCGTGCCGGCGGGCAGCGAGGAGGCGACCGTCGCACGGCTCGCGCGCAATCCGCACGTCACGTTTGCCGAAGTCGATGCGCTCGTCGAACCGAGCGGCGCCGCGACCGACCCGGGCTATGCGTCCGAGTG
>Ga0163153_10003270_pt1 | contig 21984 bp, 22 predicted proteins | sample OliLakLV19MP6IB1_FD_148629 | JGI IMG/M metagenome (GOLD analysis project Ga0163153, IMG submission 148629) | Freshwater microbial mat bacterial communities from Lake Vanda, McMurdo Dry Valleys, Antarctica - Oligotrophic Lake LV.19.MP6.IB-1 | ecosystem: Environmental > Aquatic > Freshwater >...
GTCATGACGGCCACCGGAATCGAGGTGCTGATGGTCAGGCCAGCACGCAGACCCAGATAAGCATTGGCGGCACCGAACAGGATGCCAAAGGCGATGCCGAAGAAGATCGCCTTGACGGTAAACTCGGCGGGGTTCTCATCACGCGGCACATAAGGTAGATAAATTTCCCCAGGCTTCAAAGGTCGGTGGGCGTTTTCTGCCAGGCTTTTTGTGGCTGCTTTATTGGCTGTTCGCTCTGCCAACTTGATTCTCCTTATTATTCGAGCTTATTTTCTGGGCTTATTTTCGGGGCTTATTTTCGGGGCTACGGCTATTCTGGCTGCAATCCTGCGTTGCATCAAATGAATACCGCTGCTGACTTGTCGAAATCACAGGCACGTGGCAGTCTGTCCACTGCTTTCCATGATGCGGAAAAGGGCAAGAAAACATGCAGTACAAGGACTATTACAAAATCATGGGCGTGGCCAAGGATGCCAGTCAGGACGAGATCAAGCGCTCCTATCGCAAACTGGCGCGCAAATATCATCCCGATGTCAGCAAACAAGCCGACGCCGAAGAGCGTTTCAAGGAACTGGGCGAGGCTTACGAAGTGCTCAAGGACAGGGAAAAGCGTACTGCCTATGATGAGTTGGGCAGCAACTGGCAAGCCGGCCAGGACTTCCGCCCTCCTCCGGGCTGGAACGGTGGTCAACCGGGTGGCCAGCAGGGTGGTTTCAGTGATTTTTTCGAAGAGATATTTGGCCGCTCACAGGCAGGCAGGCGTGCACCATCCGGCCAGGACTTCAATATGCAAGGTGAAGACCGTCACGCCCGTATCCAGATCGATATTGAAGACAGTTACCAAGGCGCCACCCGCCAGCTCAGCCTGGCAATTCCCGAACTCACGCCTGACGGCTATGTCCAGAACCGCGAGCGCACCCTGTCGGTAAAAATTCCCAAGGGCATTCGCGAAGGCCAGCAAATTCGTCTGGCCGGACAGGGCGGTGGGGGCATGGGCAGCGGCCGAGCCGGCGATCTGTATCTGGAAGTGGCGTTCAAGCCACATCTGCGTTATCGGGCCAGCGGCAAGGACGTTTATGTGGATGTGCCGGTCATGCCCTGGGAAGCAGCATTGGGCGACAGCGTGAAAGTCAGCACACCCAGCGGCGAGGTCAAACTGAAGATACCTGCCGGCTCTCAAGCCGGTAAAACCCTGCGCCTCAAGGGCGGTGGCCTACCCGGTAAATCGCCCGGCGATTTCTATGCGGTGTTGAAGCTGGTTAATCCGCCGGCAGACACGGACAGGGCCCGCGCGGCCTTTGAGCAGTTGCGCGACGAACTGGAGGTTAAAGTATGAACGCACCCAAGAACATGGATACCACACTGCAAGGTGAGATTCTCGGCAAGGACATTATTCTGACTCTCGAACAGCTATGTCGCAGTTGCGCGCTGCCCCAAGAACAGATTTTGCTGCTGGTCGAAGAAGGTATTATCGAGCCGAAAGCTCTTGCTGGTGGACCCGCCAGTGATCTTCAAATCGAGCATTGGCAGTTCCACTGGAAAAGCGTCACTCGCGTGCGCACCAGCACGAGGCTGCAACAGGATCTGGGCGTCAATCTGGCCGGGGTTGCTCTGGCGCTGGAGCTGTTGGAGCGTATCGACAAACTGGAACGACGCCTTAATCATCAACTCAATCATGGGCTCGGTCAACTGAGCTAAGATAGCGCCGTTATAACACAATAATTTTTTGCTGAGGAGTCCCCCATGGCCGCAACCAACATCCAACCCTGGGACATCCTGCGCGACTACCTCAAGAGCAATGACAGCGAGGGGCTGAACCGCTTCCTTTCGGAGCTGAGCGGCGAAGACGGCCTGCGTGCCTTTATGCGGCTGGACAGCGACGAACAACAAAAGGTGCTGGAACGGGTCAGCCCGGAAGCTGCGGCCGAAGTATTTGAATTCATCCCCGATGAACCGGCTGCCGAACTGCTGGAAGAACTTCATCCGCAAGTTGCCGCTTCCATCATCAGCGAGATGTCCAGCGACGACCAGGCCGACGTGCTGGGAGAGCTGGATCCGGAAGATCTGGAAGAAATCCTGCGCTATATGGACGAGCGCGACGCCGGTGATGCGCGCCAGTTGATGGCCTATGACGAAGATGTCGCCGGCGGCCTGATGATGACCGAGTACTTCAGTTATCCCAAGATGTACCGGGCCGGTTCGGTGCTGAATGATTTGCAGCGTCGTGAGGACGAGTACGAACTCAACAACGTGCTGTATATCTATGTCACCGACCGTTCGCGCCAGTTGCTCGGTGTCTGCCGCATGCGTGACATCGTTTTTTCCTCGCCCGATGTACGCCTGTCGGATATTTTCCGGCCGGCAATTTCGGTGCTGGATACCGCCACGCTGGATGAGCTGGAAAACTTTTTTGACGATAACAATCTTTCAGCCGTGCCAGTGGTGGACCAGAACAAGCGTATTTTGGGCGTGGTGCGGCGCCGGGCAGTCTATGACGCGGTAGCGGAAGTGTCCGAAACTGATCACCTCAAGTCACAAGGTATTGTTGGTGGTGAAGAATTACGCTCTATGCCTACGATAGTCCGTTCACGCCGCCGTCTGGCCTGGTTGTCGGTCAACATTCTGCTGAACGTGCTTGCCGCCAGCGTGATTGCCCAGTTTCAGGATGTACTCCAGGCCGTCATTGTGCTGGCGGTGTTCCTGCCGATTATTTCCGACATGAGCGGTTGCTCCGGCAATCAGGCGGTGGCGGTCAGCATGCGTGAGTTATCACTGGGTGTAATCAAGCCACAGGATTTTTACTATGTGTGGCGTAAAGAAGCCGTGGTTGGCTTGATCAACGGCCTGGTGCTGGGCCTGCTGATCGCCCTGGTGGCACTGGTGTGGCAGGGCAATCCCTGGTTGGGGCTGGTGGTGGGTTTTGCCCTGTCGCTCAACACCCTGATCGCGGTTTCCATCGGCGGCACGGTGCCGGTCATTTTAAAACGTTTCAAGATCGACCCAGCCGTGGCTTCGGGCCCCATACTCACCACCATCACCGATATGTGTGGCTTTTTCCTGTTGTTGGGCAGCGCCTCTCTGTTACTGCCTCAGCTCACCGGTAATTGATCGGTTGTAGGAGATCGCCTTGCGGCCGATCAAGCTCTCAATCGCGAGCAATGCTCGCTCCTGCAATGAGGTTGCCTAGGTGCCCTGTTTTCACCTTTCGTTGACAGCTCGTGTTGGAATATAGCCACTTAACTATGATCAAGGACTGATGCATGCTTCTATCTGGCACATTGCGGGCCAACCTGGTGCGGGTTTTCCTGCTGCAGATCCTGGCCATTTCGGTGGCCGTAGTGCTGGGTGTGTTCGGCGCGGCCAAAGTGGTGGAACAAATTCTGGTCAATGAAGCGCTGGATGGTGAAACTGCTCACTACTGGGCTTTGTATGCAACCAATCCATTGCAACCCAGGCCCAATACGCTGAACCTGCGAGGCTATCTGCGTCACGCCCAACACGGCGATGAAATTCCCACCTGGCTGGCCAGTGCCGAGCCGGGCTTCCGGCGCATAGAAAATGGCAGCACCAAGCCGTTGGTTCTCGTTAGTGATAAAGGTGATGCCCGTCTCTATCTGGTATTTGACGAGATCCAGGTATCCCGTTTAGCGATGTTTTTTGGTGTGGTACCGCTTAGCCTGGTGTTATTGCTGGCCTATACGGTCGCCTGGGTAGGTTACCGCTTGTCGCGCAACGCGATTTCACCGCTGATCCAACTGGCAAATCGAGTAGAAGCATTTGATGCGCGCTCCGGCGACCTTAAAGACCTGGACCTCCATGTTGAAGGCAAAAGCGAAAGCGAAGTAAAGATACTGGCCAGTGCCTTGCAACATTTTATTGAACGCGTTAACGAGTTCCTGCACCGCGAGCGCAATTTCACCCGCAATGCCAGCCACGAACTGCGCACTCCGCTTGCTGTGATGCGGGCTAATCTGGATTCGCTGCAGCGACGAGTCGTCGCTCAACCTGAATTGATGGTGCCACTGGAGCGCATGCAGCGCACCGTGCGCGATATGGAAAAACTGCTGGAGACCTTGCTGATTCTGGCGCGTGAGGACGAGTCCCGCCTGCCACGCGAAGCCATCCTGATCAATGACCTGGTGGTCGAGCGAATGGAGCAGGTTGGCCGTGCTCTGGACAACCCCAAAGTTGCAGTAAAACTGGAAGCTGACAGCCTGGTGCAATTGCACGCCCCGCCCAAGGCGCTGGCTATCGTATTCGACAATCTGCTGCGCAATGCCATCAACTACACTGGCCAGGGCGAGGTAGTGATCAAAATATGGGCAGATGGCTTGTCCATCCGCGATAACGGCCCGGGTATGGAGGCTGAATTACTGCAACGCATATTCGAACCGTTTGAACGTGGTGAATCAAGCTCTGGAGGATTTGGCCTGGGGCTCACTATTGTCAAGCGACTGTGCGAACGATTTGGCTGGAAAATAGCCATTACCAGCGAACCGGGCCTGGGTAGTACTGCAACGCTGCTGTGGAAAAATGCGCAGGTGGTAGGTCAGCGTCGAGAGGTGAAAAAGGACGCGAACTAAATGGTTGCTAGTCGTGTTCCACCGCAGCCAGTTTGAAGCCAATTCCGGGCAGTGTGTGCAGCAGCTTTACGGTAAACGGCCGGTCGATTTCGCGCCGCAGGTTATAGACATGGCTGCGCAGAGTGTCGCTGTCAGGCAGCAAGTCGCCCCACAATTCCCTTTCCAGGGTTTCACGGGTGACCACATTGGGGGATTCGCGCATCAACACACGCAGGATACGCAAGCCAGTGGGGGAAATTTCTATACGTTGCCCCGCCCGGCTGACTTCCAGGCTGCCGGTATCGAACAGCAAGTCGGCCACGCGGTATTCGGACTCGCTGACTTCGCCCCGACTGCGTCGCAGCAAGGCCCTGATGCGCGCCACCAACTCGTCCATATCGAATGGCTTGACCAGATAGTCATCAGCACCGGTGTCAAAGCCCTCCAGTTTATCGGTCAACTGGTCGCGCGCCGTCAGCATCAGTATAGGGGTGGATACCCGTTGATCTCGCAGACGCTGACAGACTTCCATGCCGTTGAGTTTGGGCAACATCAGGTCCAGCAGAATCAAGTCGTAATGCTGTGTCATGGCCAGGCCCAGTGCCGAAGCGCCATCGGCAGCAAAATCCATGGTGTAGCCACGCGCCTCCAGCTCATCGCCTATGGTGGCGGCCAAATCTGCATGATCTTCAACCAACAAGATAGAAGTATTGGACACGTGCTCAATTCCCGAATGATAAATTGCGCTCATTCTAGCCCAGCTTTCTGCGCTGTTGTTCGCAGGCTTTCGATTTTCTGGTTTATTGAACTGGAATGAGAATTTCATTTCGGCGCAAAAACCAGGGCTTGAAGGGTGGGTCATAACGCGCCCAGGTAGGCTCTCCGGCTATTTTCAATCCTTGCTGCTCTATCCAGGCCTCAAGCGCTGTCAATTTCTCGCTGTAATTGTCATTGCTCCAGGTACCGGTATATCTCACGGCTGCCATCTTTTGCGGCGCAATCGACCTGAGGAAAACGTTTGGATCAGTGGGCAAAGGAGCTGTGTCTGGCGTATAACTGGCTGGCAGCAGAAAGCCGATTTGCCAGCTATCGCCATCGTAGCGATTTTGTGACACCGGCGATGTCATGGAAATCTTCGCTGCTGCCGCCTGAGTGACCGGTGCGGTCATGGAAATCTTTTCTGCATCATTCGCTGCGTCGCCCCGTGATCGATTGGCACCCGAGATGTAGTCAAACAAGAGGCTGAATGCCTTGCTTCCGGCTTGCTTGAAGCCTGCCTCGACCACGGTCTCCACCCGCACCTGAGCTGCATACTCCCGCAGTTCAAAATCCCCATCCGTCAATATGGTTTCGTAGCTGGCGGTTTCCACAGCATTAGCTGTGCTAACGGCCATAAGTAACCATACTGCTGCAAAAATACGATTGGCTGGTTTCATGTATCACTCCTGCCTGGTTCAACGAACGGGTAAGGTATGGAAGCCTGGCTTGGAATAGACCAGATGCACATTGGAAATAGCCCGTTCCAGAAAAGCGCCTTCGCAATAACACAAATAGAACTCCCACATGCGGTTAAAAGGTTCCGGGTAACCCAGCTCGCGCACCTGTTTGATGGCAGCAAAAAAGTTCTCGCGCCATAGATTCAAGGTGCGGGCGTAGTGCAAGCCTATATCTTGCAGGTCCAGCAGGCGCATGTCTGTCTGCTGAGCCACAGACCGGTTCATTACTTCAGTTGACGGTAAACAGGCGCCCGGGAAGATATAGCGCTGAATAAAGTCCACTGAGCGCTGCGAAGCTGCGTAATTCTGATCAGCAATGGTGATGGCCTGAATCAGCATCAAACCATCCGGCTTGAGCAAATCACTGCAGATGCGAAAAAAATCCGCATACAGATCGCTGCCTATGGCTTCGATCATCTCGATGGAAACCAGTTTGTCAAACTGCCCCGTCAAATCGCGAAAATCATCCTGCAGCGGAGTGATGCGGTCATGTAGTCCGGCATTCGCAATCGCCTTTTCTACCCACTGGAACTGTTCTTTTGAAATAGTGGTGGTAGTAACACGGCAGCCATAATTCTGCGCCGCGTAAATGGCAAAACCACCCCAGCCGGTGCCGATTTCCAGCACATGATCACCCGGCACCAATTGCAGTTTCTGGCAAATCCGCTCCAATCGATTGAGCTGGGCAGAATGCAGATCCGCATGCTGCGCATCGAACATGGCACAGGAATACATCATGCTCTCGTCCAGCCACAAGCGGAAAAACTCGTTACCGAGGTCGTAGTGTGCGGCGATATTGCGGCGGGCGCCTTCGTGGGTATTCCGGTTGACCCAATGAAACAGCTTTTGCAGCGGTCCGGTCAGGCTGGCAAAGCCCGACTCCATCTGTTTCATCAGCGCACGGTTTTGCAACAACAGGCGCACCAGGCTGACCAAATCATCGCACTGCCAGTAACCCTGAATATAAGCCTCACCCGCACCAATGGTGCCACCAAAGGCGATCTCGCTGAAAAAGCGCGGATCCAGAACATCGATGCTGACTGTAAGCGCATCAGCAGAATCCGCTGGCTGCTGACCAAAGCAATACGCCTTGCCCGCAAATGCCAGTTGCAGGCTGCCATGCTGCAGTTGTTCCAACCGGGCTATTACCTGCCTTTGAGCCAGCCCGTCCAACCAACTGGGTTTGGCCGTTCCCGCCAGATGACGCGGCGAGGCCAGGGAGATCGACTTCATGGTGCTGATCCTTCTGAAAAATGAGTTGAACGGCTATCGTTGTCTTTGCCCGTACGACTTTCGTTACTTTTACTGCCGCTTTTACCGCCGCTTTTACCGCTGTTTTTATCAGGATGATCGTGAATGGGCACACCCTTCAACCATAAACGCAGCGCTTGCCAATGGATGGCAACGATAATTTGCAGGGTCATAAAAGGAAATCGCAGCAAGCTGTTGCGCAATGTCCTGGCCGTGATTTCCTGGCGTTGCAAATGCAGTCCCGCGTCGAAAACCATTTCGCCTTCCAAATAGTTCTGCATATATACGTTGAGCAGGTCACCGGGTCGCAACAAACGAAACTCGTAGTGCATTTGCATGGGCATAAACGGCGAAACATGCATAGCCTTGGCTTGCTGCCAGCGATGCAAACCGTCCTTACCCAGGTCATCCGCGGCGCTCAGCACATAGCAGTGCTGCTCACCCCAAGGGGTATTGTTCACTTCTGCTACGACGCACTCGAGCTGCCCGTCGATTTGGTCAAAACAATAATAGAAACTCACCGGGTTAAAGCCGTAGCCAAAATAACGCAGATTCGTCAACAACCGTATCGGTCCCTGCGGCCGCTGACCGGTTTGTTTGGCCACCAGCTCACGCACGCAGTGAGACAGCGGCAGATTGGCATCACCCATATGATCCTGTCTGAGAAACCGGGCCAAGGCGAAATTACCTACTGAAAATGGGCGTGCTGAGAACCAGCGGCTTCGATCAAACAGCTCTGGCAATTCATCCAGATCAAGATAAAGCATGAACATCGAATAACTGAATTCATGCTCGCGCGGCTGTTTGCGCCGGTGCTGAATAGTGCCCTGGTAAATTGCGCTGTGCATGGCTTCAGGCTGCGCGGGAGCGTTGCTGTGCAACCGCTTGCTGGTCGATCGACTGGTCTTGCTCGAAATGTTTCACTGCATTGATGGCACTCACTACTCCATCTTCATGAAAGCCGTTACGCCAGTATGCACCGCAATAATAGGTACCCTGCTGGCCGTTCAATTCTCTGTGCCTTTGCTGTGCCGCCACTGCCGCCCGGTCAAATACCGGGTGGTCGTATTCAAATGCGGCAATGATCTTGGCTGGGTCCACCGCGTCGCGATGATTCAGGGTCACCAGGAAATCCACTGGTGCTTGCAGGCTTTGCAGGATGTTCATGTTGTAGCTCAGGCTGACTTTGCCGTCCCTGGCCGCTGCGTTGCGGATACCGCCAGCAGTGTCACGCAACAAGTGATAATTCCACGCCGCCCAGGCGCGTTTGCTGCGCGGCATCAGCGACGCATCGGTATGCAGCACCGCTTCGTTTCGCTGGTACGCAATGGCACCCAGCACTTCACGTTCGGCTTTACTGGGGTCTTGCAGCAGCGCCAGCGCCTGGTCGCTGTGACAAGCCAAAAATACCTGATCAAATTTCTGCACTTTCAGTCCACGAGCTTTCAGCTCTACGTAACCCGGCTGACGCCGTATCCATTCGACCGGGGTGTTCAGCCAGATACGATCCAGAAACCCGGCCACCAGCTTGTTTACATACTGCTTCGAGCCCCCCCGAATGACCCTCCAGCTTGGCCGGTCGTTCACGCTGAGCAATCCATGGTTGTGAAAAAAACGTACGAAAAAACCTACCGGCACGCCGCCCATACCTTCCGGACCGGCTGACCAGATGGCGGCACCCATAGGCAGAATGTAGTGCCGGATGAACTCAGGTGAATAAGCGCCTTGATGCAGAAATTCATCCAGCGTTACATCATGCTCGTCAAGCTGCAGCACCTTGGCCGCTTCCCGGTTGAAGCGCAATATGTCGAGTAACATGCGGTAGAAACGCGGCCGCAGCAAATTGCGTCGCTGTGCGAACAAGCTGTTGATCGAGGCACCGTTATATTCCAAACCACTCAGCTCACACCGTACGCTGAAGCTCATTTCGCTGGGTTGTGTTGGCACACCCAGCTCATCCAGCAGGTTTACGAAATTTGGATAGGTCTTGTCGTTGAAGACAATAAAACCGGTGTCGATGGCATAGCTGCAACCCTGGATAGCCACATCAACCGTGTTGCTATGGCCGCCAATGCGCTGATCCGCTTCAAAAACCGTAATTTCGTGCTCACGATGTAATTGATAGGCAGCCATGCTGCCGGATATGCCGGAACCAACAATGGCGATTTTCATGGCTTCGGGCCCTGCTCCGACTGCTCCTTCGGCCATTGTTGCGGTACCTTTCGCAACTGCTCCATGGCATAACCCGAGCTGCGTACATGGTCCAGCATCTGTTGATATTCGGCTTGAGTAATTTCCGGACTGCGAGCCATGATCCAGACATAATCACGCTTGTTGCGACTGATCACCGTGCGGCTGTAATCATCCGCCAGGAAGGTAATACGGTAGTCGCCTTTGATCGGCCAGATAACCTGCATACCCCACTCGGCATTACTTTCAGTATCACGTACAAAACCGCGTGGATGGTAATCCTTGAGCGGACCATCAAAGCCATCCTTGCGGAACGTAAAGGTCGTCGCGATGCTGCCATCATCGTCCAGGTGATAGGACTCAACGGCGTTATGTGCACCTTTCTCGACAAAAGTGGGAATATTGGCGATCACGTACCAGTCACCCATAAAACGTTGCAGGTCCACGTAGTCAACCGTTTCCAGCGGCGGCAAGGAGGCCCGGCAGCTTGCCAGAAAAACCGAGCCTGCCACCAAAGCCAATACTGTGTTTCTTGAATTTTTCATAATCCTGCCAGTCGCTTGTTTAAGTTTGTTGGTTGGGTTAACAGTTCGTAGCGCAAGGTACGACCGTTATCATATTGGCTCCGCAGCGCCAGCCACTCACCCTGCTCGGAATACCACAATTCCAGATTGAGTTTTTTGGCCGATAGCTGGTAACGCTGCGTTGCGACCGGTTGGCCCTGGAACATCAGCAACTCATTGACCGGTTCGGTAACTGCGACATCCATATACTCACCATCCTGCGTATTAAGCAGCTGGGTGGCTTGCAGAAATTCCTGATTCCAGTAAGCAAAACTCATCACACAATCCGGCAATATGGCACTGCCTTTGCTACCATCTACCTTGAATCCGTCAGCATTTTGTTCGCCTGCTACCGCGTAAACTTTGCCATTGGCATCCGTACTGGATTCAATCCGGGTAAGGCAACCGTCCTGCCATACTTCTTCGTTCCGGTGCTGATATCGGTACAGTGTTACAAACATGAGTTTGTATTCAAACTCAGCCACGCTGCTCAACACCTGCTGATCACCCTGTTGACGGACCCGGAACTCATGGAAGCCGATGTCCTTATCGTCGACATAGACCTGGAAACGCCAGACCTGCTCACTATTCGACGATGGCTCTTTCGACCATGCGGGCGCGATGAGCATCAAACTGCAAAGTACAAGAAACGCCACTTTACGCACGTCCATTTACCCACTCACTGCACCAGCCGGTGAGCACTGTTGTTGACGTCAATTCGCGTTTGAAACCATCCATGCGCTGAGCCATAACGCTCAATACCGGCATGATGACAGCCCAACCGATCGCTAAACAGGTCAGCGCCGCTGGCGCATTCTCCAGGCCTATGGCACCCAGATTTTGCCCGGCGATATAGCTCAGTGGGCCACCGAGCGCGCCCATGATCGCCGCCAACCACATGCGACCTTTGAGCCAGGCCATGGACAGATTCAGCGTAGATGCGAACAAAAACCACATGGCTATGATCCAGTATGGCGCCAGAAATGGGATCCATTCGCCATTGGGGTAGCTGACCCAACCGGTGGCCAACAGCAGGCTGTCGAATACGGTGCCGATGGCGGCACAACTGAGCAGCAGCTTGAATTCAGTCCAGCGCCGCCGGGCCATGCTCAGATGCATGGCCACCAATAGTACCGCTACCAGCAAACCCAACAGAGGACGCCCATTGGCAGCTGACAGCACACAGGCAAGCCAACCAATCTGGAAGCCTACATAATTAATCAGCGACAGTTTCATGGCTGCAACGCCTGTGCAGCAGGCTGCGAGCCCGAGTCTTCCTGGCGGGCAAACAGGTAGTGCCCAACAAACCATTCCTGGCCATTGTTCTGTCCAAACAATTCGGCACAGGCCATGAAAAATATGCGCCAGCGCTGAAACCACAAATCTGCTGACTCCGCACCGTAGCATTTTTCAAATAATGGCCTGATTTCAGCCCGCTGCCGGTCCATATTCTGCAGCCAGGCATTGGCCGTCCGAGCGTAGTGTTCACCACCCCAGGCTGCTCGATGCTGCAATGCCAGGTGTTGCTGGAAGCGCAACGGCAAATCGAAACTGGGCATGATGCCGCCGGCGAAAAAATGCCGGCTCATCCAGTCAGACGGGCCCTGGTCGACAAACTCATAAGCGCTGTTACGGTGACAGAAAATATGCATGAAAAACTGGCCTTGCGGTTTCAACCAGCCAGCAATGCGGCGGAATAGCTCGGGGTAATTGCGCATGTGCTCAAACATCTCAACCGAAACGATGCGATCAAAGGTCTGATTAAAACTCTGATCCGCATTCTCATCATTGGCAAAATCATTCATGTCGGCAGTGATGATTCGAATATTATTCAAGCCGCGCTCATTGGCAACCGCCTCAATCCACTGGCGCTGGGCGTTGGAATTGGAAACAGCGACCACCTTAACCCCAGGGTATTTGCTGGCAATCCACAGGCTGAGTGAACCCCAACCGCAGCCCAGGTCCAACACCGTCATGCCCTGCTCAATTGCGGCCCGCTGGCAGCAGATGCTCAGGGCGGTTGTTTCGGCCTGATCCAGATTGAGCGTTGCGCCGTCCCAGTAACAGCAACTGTATTTGCCATGTTTACCCAGCACTCGGGCAAAGAACTCAGCCGGCAATTCATAGTGCTGCTCATTCGCGCGGTGCGGCAAAGGGGCAACTTCTGCCACCTGCATACGTGCCACGAATGCTTCCATTCGGTCGGCAACGCCAGCCATATCTTCGGCATGAATACCTGCCAGCCTTTGCCGGTTGAGCCGCCGAATACCAGCGCGTATGATCGGGTCTGGCAACAATCTGCTTTCGGTCCAACCCACTGCGAGTTTCTCTACACTTGCCATCACGTACATCCTGCTGACTATGGCGGGCATTTTGCGTGGCCAACTGTGAGGCAGACGTGAAGCCGATCAGGAATGATCGTGAAAAACCCCCTTAAATCTACAGGAAGCGCCTGGGCGGCACGATGGTGTTGCCGATCAACAAGCCACCCACTAATGCAACCACTAACAGGGCTGCGAACATAGCGGTTTCCTGTGGATTGGGGTTGGACTGCAGCAGAACGTTGGTAACCGTGCGATAGCCCAATGCACCGGGTACCAGCAGAATAATGCCCGGCACTCGTATCAGGCTGGCGGGGCGGCGCAGCCAGCGGCCGAGCAGATTGCCCAGCAGCGCCACCACCAGTGCCGCCAACAGAATGCCGAATTCAACTCCACCTAAGATGACCCCGGCGCGACTCGCGGCATAGCCTGTTACGGCGGCCAGCACAGCCAGATAGATATCCCGGTGCCGCACATTGAACAACACGGCAAATGCCAGGCCGGCCGATAGCAAGGCCGGCCAATGGAACCAGTCCGGTGGCGAGGCAGCACCCCACTGCAAGGTGCCAGCTGTGGTCCAGCCCAACCAACCGGCAATCACGCTGCCAACCAACACGCCCAATGCCAGTTTCAACAGCACTGCCAGAGCACCGGCCAGGCGGGCTGAGCCGGACGACAGGTGCTCGGTAGATAACTCCGTAACGGCAATGGTCAGGCTCAAGCCAGGCATCAGCACAATCAGGCCCGACATGATGATGCTGGCCGTATCCACTCCGGCGAAAGCAGCGTTAAAACCATACACAAACAGACTCACAGCCAGCGCAGCCAGTGCCTCCAGGCTGCCAACCCGCTGCGAATGAGGTAAAGCCATCGGCAACAAACCGACCAACAAACCCGCCAGGGCAGCGACCGAAACGCCCAACCAGGAACTGGAAAGCAACACCGCAAAAGCTCCGCTTACCAGCCCAGCAGCCAGCACCTGGGCCAAGTTTGAATACAGCAAGGGCACTTTGTCCTGCTTCAATTGTTCATTTGCGGCTTCGAGCGTCACTCGACCTGCAATCAGGTCTTCGCCCATCTCGTACAAGTCTGCATTCACCGCCAGATTGATGGCGCCGGGCCGCAAACGCACCAGTTGCATGGGCAAGGGCTTTTGTTCGTCCTCATCGTCACGCGTGCGCAACGACAGAAACACCGCAGTGGGGCTGGACCAGATATCGCACCTGTAGCCCATCCAACGCGCTATGGCCTGGATCAAACCTTCCAACTGGTGGGCCGGCACGCCGGCCTGGTGTAGCGCTTTGGCATAGCGTTTGAGAAAGCGTATTTCTATGGGCAGCGGCAGCGTCATGGCAGGGAAGTTTGGCGAATTTATGCGGAAGTGGCAACATGCAGTCTGCTTATTTAAGGAGATCACCATGCACATTCGGCCGAAATTCTTTTGTTTACTCTTTGCACTAAGCTGCAGCACCGCCATTCAGGCGGAAACCAGGCTCAGGGTTATGAGCTTCAATGCCTGGGGTGCGGGCACCAACGCTGGCCTGGGCATAGAGCAAACCGTAGCCGTTATCCGTGCGGCCAATCCGGACATCATCGGCTTGCAGGAAATCCGTCCTGAATCTGTACAGTGCGATGCAGAAAACTGCCCGGCTGAGTCGGCTTCGGTAACACCGCAGTTGGCTGCAGCGCTGGGCTATGAACTGCTGGAACAACTGGAAGACAATGAAGTGCTGTGGGCCAACGCCATCCTGAGCCGATATCCCATTCGCAGCGCGACACCTGGCGGCCTCGGCGCCCGTATCGATGTAGACGGTCGCGAGGTACTGCTGTTCAACATCCACACCACCGATTACCCTTACGGCCCCTTCCAACTGTTGGACATTCCTTATGGTAATGCCGCCTTTCTGGACACTGCCGACCAGGCCATAGCTTCGGCCTGGCAGGCGCGCAACGCTGCCTACGAGCTGCTGCAGGCCGATCTGACGGCTGCCGGAAGCGCTGCGATTTTTATTACCGACGACTTCAATGAGCCTTCATTCCGCGATTGGAGTCAAGCTTCGGCTGAGGCAGGCGTGCATCCCATGGAAGTTGCCTGGCCGTTCACCCGCGCTGTTGAGCAACTGGGCTTCACCGATGTGTTCCGCGCGACGCGTATCCCGACCCGCTGTTGAAACCCGGCTTTACCTGGTCACCCAGTATCACGGCGGAAACCGCTCAAGACTCCCCTCAGGATCACACGGACCGTATCGATTTTGTTTTTGCCAGGAGCGAGAACCTGCAGGTTGAAACTGCAAAAATTGTCGGCGCGCCCGGCCCCTGGAGCGATATCGCTATCGAACTCTATCCATCGGACCATCGGGCAGTGGTTGCTGAGATCAGTTTTTAATTTTCTTGTCAGAATTTGAGATTTCAGTTTGAATTTTCATTGGGCGGCACAATCTAATTCAAACCCCTGGCTTGTAAACCCCGGCTGAATCAACAGAGGAACGACCCCAACCATGATGCGCATATTTCTTTTCCTGGCCACTAACGCAGCCGTGCTGGTGCTGATATCCATCGTTTTCCAGATTTTTGGCATCGAAGGCATATTGGCTGAAAACGGTGTAGACCTGAATTTACCGGCCTTGCTGGTAATGTCAGCCGTGATCGGCTTTGGCGGCTCTTTTATCTCGCTGGCCCTGTCCAAATTCATGGCCAAACGCGCCATGGGGGTGCAGATCATCGAGCAACCCAGTAACCAGACCGAACGCTGGTTGGTGGAAACCGTGCGTCGCCAGGCCGAACAGGCGGGTATCGGCATGCCGGAAGTCGGTATTTTCAAGTCGGATGCTCCCAACGCTTTTGCCACCGGAATGCGCCGCAACAGCTCCCTGATCGCGGTCAGCAGCGGCCTGTTGCAAAGCATGAAACCGGAGGAAGTGGAAGCGGTTCTGGCCCATGAGATTTCGCACGTGGCCAACGGCGATATGGTTACCATGGGTTTGATTCAGGGCGTGGTTAACACCTTTGTGATTTTCCTGTCACGCGTGATCGGCCACACCGTTGACCGGGTAGTATTCAAAACCGAGCGCGGTTTTGGTCCGGCCTACTACATCACTTCCATCGTGGCGCAAATATTTCTCTCCATCCTGGCATCCATGATCGTCATGTGGTTCTCGCGCCAACGGGAATTCCGCGCTGATGCCGGTGGCGCCTCTTTAGCCGGCAGACAGAAGATGATCGCTGCACTTCGAGCTTTGCAGCGGCCCACCGAGCATAAAGACTTGCCTGGTGAATTTGCCGCCTTCGGCATTTCTGGAGGCATGAGTACAGGAATGAAACGATTGTTTCTCAGTCATCCACCACTGGAAGAACGAATCAACGCGCTACAGGAAGCGAAGTAACGCTGGTTAAGGTAATTTGAGCATTTTCGGCCTTGCCGTGCTGCGTATCAGTTTCAGTAAGCGCTTTTGCGGGTGCCTGAGCTTGCCATCATCGTCCTGCGATGTAAGCAGATAGCTGCCATCAGATTGCATGTCCCAGGCGCTCATATCGTCCTGCCAGGGTATGTCAAAACACTCCTCGACAACGCGCTTCTGCAGGATTTTCTTGTCGATGGGGAATGCCACTTCAACGCGTTGCAGCAAGTTGCGCTCCATCCAGTCGGCACTGGATGCCCACAGTTCAGGCGCATCGTTGTTAATGAATCGAAAAACCCGTGCATGTTCCAGAAAGCGCCCCACCACTGAACGCACCCGAATGTTATCGGAAACACCCGGGATGCCGGGGCGCAAACAACACACGCCGCGCACCAATAATCGAATGGGTACTCCGGCACGCGAAGCTGAATACAGCGCACGGATGATTTTAGATTCGGTGACGGCATTGACTTTCAGATCTATGCCACAGGGTAGCCCGGCCTGTGCATGTTCTTCTTCCCGTTTGATTTTGGCGATTAATTCTTTGTGCAGCGTGAAAGGTGAATGCAGCAAGCGCTTCAAACCGTAAAGCTGGCCCAGCCCGGATAATTGTTTGAATACCAGACTGACATCTTCGGTAATGGCCGCATCGGCTGTCATCAGGCCGATATCGGTATACAAAGTCGCAGTTCCCGAATGGTAATTGCCGGTACTCAGATGCACGTACTTGCGTATCTGCCTGGGCTCTCGCCTTACGATCATCAACATCTTGGCATGGGTTTTACGCCCTACCACGCCGTAAACCACCTGCACGCCGGCGCGCTGCAAACGCGAAGCCAGGCTGATATTGGCTTCCTCATCAAAGCGTGCACGCAACTCCACCACTACCGTAACGTCCTTGCCGTTCCGGGCCGCTTCGACCAACAGGTTGACGATCTGTGAATTGATGCCGGTGCGATATAGGGTCTGGCTGATGGCCAGCACTTTCGGGTCGTGGCTGGCCTGGCGCAAAAAGTCCAGCACCTGCTGAAAACTTTCGTAGGGATGGTGCAGCAATATATCGCGACGGCGCAGCACGGCGAAATAATCCGGGTCACCGACCAGAAAGCTTTTTACTGCCGGTTTGAATAGCGGGTATTTCAGATCCGGCCGGTCGATCAGGCTGATGGTTTCAGACAAACGATTCAGGTTAACCGGCCCATTGTAGTAATAAACATCAGCCGGTTCCAGGTCGAACTGGCTGACAAGAAATTTTTCCAGCGATTGCGGGCAATTTGATGTGGTTTCCATGCGCACTGCAGCCGCATAACCCCGCTCTACCAGCTCGCCTTGCAGCGCGTTGGCGAGGTTTTCAATTTCTTCTTCATCCACCAGCAGTTCCGAATTGCGGGTCACACGGAATTGGTGACTGCCCAGGATTTCCATACCTGGAAACAGATCTGCCACGAAAGCCTGCAAAACTGTTCCAAGCAGAACAAAATCATGCACGCCCCGGGTATAAGAGTGCGGGATGTGAATCACCCGTGGCAAGGATCTAGGTGCCCTGATCAAGGCCATGTTGGCTTCACGCCCAAAGGCATCTTTGCCACGTAACTCCACAGCCAGGTTGAGACTTTTACTGAGTATGCGGGGGAAAGGCTGAACCGGGTCCAGACCCAAGGGGCTGAGCACCGGCATCAATTCATTCTTGAAATGTCGGTGCAGCCAATCGCGCTGCCGACCGGTCCAGTCTTTCACTCCCAGAAAACGGATATTCTCTGCTTCCAGAGCCGGAGTCAGCACTTCGTGCAAAATGCGGTATTGCTCTCGTACCAACAGCAACACACGCTCACGAATCAACGACAAAGTAGCCGTTGGCGTCAGGCCATCTGCCTCTGTTGTGACCGCCCCATGTTGTATGCGCTGTTTCAATGAAGCCACGCGAACTTCAAAGAATTCATCTACCAACAAGCAGGTAATGCACAGAAAACGCAGTCGCTCCAGCAACGGTACCTGATCATCAATGGTCTGCATCAACACCCGTTGAATGAACTCTAATTGGCTCAGTTCACGGTTAATGTACAGGCGGGGATCACGCAAACGCGTGTGCTCATCAATGTCATCCCACAGCGGCTCCCCAAGCGCTGCAGCAGAATCCAGGTTAATGGGTGTGATGTTGGTGGACATGGCTTCAGTATACGAGGAACCCCGGGCATTTCGCCATGCGCGGAATTGTTTCAGGAATGCAGGGCAAACAGATTCACCGCCGACTCGTTCAACATGGCGTGAGTGACGCCGCCAAGAATTCGTTCCCGGAAATGGCTGCGCGAATAGGCACCCATGACCAACAAATCTGAATCGCTCTTCTGGTACTGCTCAAGCAGTTCCTTGCTGTCGTTGCGACCCCGGGTGATTTCGCTGCTGGCATCAACACCCCACATGGCCAAATAACCTTTGAGATGGCTAATGCTCGGGCCTGGCGTAGAATTCTTGCCACAACTGACAATATGGACTGATTCTGCGAGCTGCAGCACCGGCATTGCCGCAGAAACAGCCCGCGCCGAGGAAACGCTGCAATTCCAGGCAATACAGACGCGCTTGCCTGGCTTTACACTTTTTTGTGGCAGCACCAACACGGGCCGACCACTGTTCAACAAGGCCGCCAGCAGGAATGCGCGGGCTGGGCCACTGGACTTTTTCTTCGGCCGGGAAACGACTACCAGGTCCGATACTGGCCCGACGATGCCCAGCAGCCGGTCAGGCGTGCCGACCATCTCCTGCCAGTAAGCCAGTGTTTCTGCCGAAAGACGCCGTTTACGCGCCATTACCACAGCGTGTTTTGCTGCAACCCTGGCAAACAGTTCACTTGCTTTTCGAGAGTTCAGGCTGGCAACATCTTCAGGTACGTCGTCCAAACCAATGGACTCGAGGGCCTCCATAAGCCTGTTTCCATTGCTGCCTGATTTATCCTCCCGGTGTGGGCGCACGTGGCAACCTGCTACGCTGGCGCCGAGACTCTTGGCCAGCCTGAAAGCGCTGTCCAGTGCAAATACACATTCTGGCCGGTCGGCCACGGGAACGAGAATCGATTTCATACCAGTACTACTCCTTAATCGCCTGCAGTGCTGGCAACTCCTCTCCTTGCAAACGCGCCACTATAACGGCGCAGCAGGCATCGCCAAACACATTCGTGGTGGTGCGGAGCATATCCAGCACCCGGTCAAAAACCAATAATACCGCGAGAGCTTCAATGGGTAAGCCGATCGCGGTCAAGATAATGGCAATTGCCACCAGCGAGGCTGATGGAACGGCGGCAACGCCGATGGAGGTGATCAGGGCCAAGGTGCAGATCAGAAATTGGGTGGTAAAACCCAAATCCAGGCCATAAGCCTGGGCAATAAACATGGCCGCCATGCATTCATACAAGGCCGTGCCATTCATGTTCACGGTTGCGCCCAGTGGCAACACGAAGCTGGTGTACTTGTTGGGCACACCGGCTCGCTCTTCCAGGTTGCTCATGGTAATCGGCAAAGTGGCCGATGAAGAAGCGGTGGAAAATGCGGTAAGTAGCGCGGGAGCTACGGCCTGGAACAGGCGTGCCGGGCTGACACGACCCACCAAACGCACAAAGACGGGCAAGGTTACCAGAGTGTGGAACAGCAGTGCGGCGACCACGGACAGGCTGAAGGTTATCAGGGGTTTGGCTGCGCCAAAGCCGGTTTTGGCCACCACCGCTGCCACCAGGCCGAAAACGCCATAAGGGGCAAATTTCATTACCCAGTGAGTGATCAGGATCATGGTTTCGAATACGCCACTGGTAAAGCGGTACAAGGTACCCGCCAATTCATCCTGAATCTGTGACATGAAATAACCAAACAAACCACTGAAGAAAATCAACGCCAACATTTCGTTCGCCGCCACCGCAGCTACGATATTCTGTGGAACGGCCCGCAACAGTATTTGCGGAATTTCCCCAAGGCCGCGACCGGCAATCCTGGCTTGCACATCTTCAGTGCTGGCAGTCAGCGCCAGCAGGTCACCCGCCGGTTCACCATTCACAATACCGGGCTGCACCAGGTTAACGATAATCAAACCCACCAGAATGGCGGAGGAAATGGTCAGCAAGTAAAACGTCAAAGTTTTCAGGCCCATAGTGCCGAGCGAATTGGAGTTGCCCAAACCGGCAACACCCAACGCGATGGATGAAGCAATCAAGGGCACAATCAACATTTTCAGGGCATTGAGGAACAACTGCCCGACGAACTCGTAAACCGATAAAAGGCTGACGCCCGCTATGCTGAAATCACTGCTGAAGTAGCCGGCCACAACGCCCAGAGCCAGTGCGATGAGTATTTGCCAGTGCAGTGCCAGGCCTTGCTTTTCTGTGGCTGTATTGGATTCCTGGTTATTGTCGGACATGGTGTTCCCGGCTTGATGTGTGAAGGGTTCATTCTGCCACGCGATGGTAACACGTCAAATAGCAGGCCCAATGGTGAGCCCAATTTCCTGCTGCACCAACCACAAGCCAGGGTTGCACGTTACGTTACTGCCAATGCCGGCTGGTACACACTGGCGGATTTTTCCCAGCAGTTTCCCTACGGCCTGGACGGCTCGCAAGTCAGCACCGAGCAATTGAAAGTCGCTTGGCAATTGTCAGTGACCATTTTGCTCGGTGATCGCGATATCGACAGCAGCGACCCCAACCTGCGGCACACGCCGGAAGCTGATGCCCAGGGCCTGACCCGCCTGGCGCGCGGTTTCAGCTTCTTTGAATCGGCCCGCGTGGCCGCTAACGAAGTGGGTGTGCCGTTCAGCTGGCATATCGCCACTGTGCTGGGCGTGGCGCACAGCAATACCTTGATGGCACCAGCGGCCATTCCCTATTTGCTGCACTAAAGCAGAGACTACGGTGTTGGTATCAAGCCAAGGTCAATTGAACGCTCAAGACGACCGTACTTGATCTTGCCTGGCATTAAATACTTCTGCGCCGACAATCTCATAAAAGCTATCATGTTTTTTGAGAACTTTTGATTCGGCAGGCAGATTGCGCAATATACTTTATTGAATTGGTTCCCTAATTAAGTAGCCAGGCAGTAAGTGTAGAAAGAAAGAATGGTGTTTTTTGCATTATCAGCAATTAACATAGCAGAAGCGGTGTTAACGACCACGTTAAAATATTGCAATTCTCTGATTATTCGAGGAATCTTACGAATGATGAAGCAAAAACTGGTCGTCGAAGACCTTAACACCACGTTTTCCACATAATTGTAGTTAGCCATCACAGCGAGACATCCATGACCGCAGACGTTAGGAATGCACTCAGCAAAGTTCCTCAAGTTACTTTTGGCTTCTGGCTCATAAAGATCCTTGCCACTACCCTCGGAGAAACCGGTGGTGACGCGGTTTCAATGTCCATGGGCTTAGGCTACTTGGTAGGCACCGGCATTTTTATGGGGTTATTTATTGTCGCTGTGGGGCTACAGATCGCAGCAAGCAAATTCCATCCGTTTCTCTACTGGGCAACAATTATCGCGTCAACCACGGTTGGAACGACCCTCGCAGACTTCGCGGATCGCTCATTGGGCTTGGGCTACCTTGGCGGCACTATTATTCTTACAGCCTTACTCATTGCCTCGCTTTTCGCTTGGTATAAGTCGCTCGGCTCAATTGACGTTGGCTCTGTGCACACACCAACGGCCGAGGGGTTTTACTGGCTGACCATCATGTTTTCTCAGACGCTCGGTACAGCGTTAGGTGACTGGACGGCGGACAGTGCGGGGTTAGGCTATACGGGCGCTGCGCTAGTATTTTCGGGTCTTCTCTCAGTGGTAGTCCTCGCATACTTTTTCTCACAAATCTCGCATACGATACTGTTCTGGGGTGCGTTCGTTTTAACAAGGCCCCTCGGCACTGTCGTCGGGGACTATCTTGATAAACCGGCCGCGAGCGGTGGGCTTGAGTTTAGTCGTTACACCGCTACTGGCGTCCTGCTTGCGGCCATCATCATATTGATTCTATTAATACCCCAGCGCGCAGCCGAGAAGTCACACTAGAGCAGTGATGGCTAACAATTCATTCAAGCCGAAGCCGCTTCGCGGCTCGGCTTAATTCAGGCGTTATATGCCTTGGTAACAGAGTCTCCAAAACTAATAGCATACATACCATTATATGGCTATAAAGCCATACATCTGCTAGAATCATCTCATGAGAAAAACAAGCTTCGA
>Ga0163153_10003273_pt1 | contig 21962 bp, 15 predicted proteins | sample OliLakLV19MP6IB1_FD_148629 | JGI IMG/M metagenome (GOLD analysis project Ga0163153, IMG submission 148629) | Freshwater microbial mat bacterial communities from Lake Vanda, McMurdo Dry Valleys, Antarctica - Oligotrophic Lake LV.19.MP6.IB-1 | ecosystem: Environmental > Aquatic > Freshwater >...
GCCCCAGGGCACCCGAGGGTGCCCCGTCGTCGTAGGCCTCGCGCTTCGCGGCCAGGTCCCGCGTCGGCCGGAACGGCTCCCCGGGGGCTGGTGCGCCGGGGCGGCCACTCCCCTGTCGCCAGGCTCCGCCGCCACCGCTCGTGCCCCGCACAGGCGTGTTCAACCGGTTCGCGCGGCGCTGCCCGAAGACGAGGTCAAGGTCCAGGTCGCCGGCGTCTGCTGCGTCCTGGCCATCGAGCCTGGGGCCCTGCATGAGCTCGGCCGGGATCTCGAACAGGAAGCGCGAGGGCACGCTGGCCTGGCCCATCCCCCACGTGGCGCGACGCCAGGCATGCGACAGATACAGGCGCTGCTTGGCCCGGGTGATGCCCACATAGGCCAGCCGGCGCTCCTCCTCCAGCTGGCGCTCGTCGTCGAGGGCGCGGCTGTGCGGGAAGAGCCCCTCCTCCAACCCGGCGATGAACACGACCGGGAACTCCAGGCCCTTGGCGGCGTGCAAGGTGATGAGCGTCACGGCGTCGGCATCGCCCTCGTACGAGTCCTGGTCGGCGACGAGGGCGGTCTCTTCCAGCAGGCGGTCCAGGGCGTCCTCGGGCGAGAGGTCGTCGTAGCGGGTCGTGACCGAGCGCAGCTCGAGCAGGTTCGCCCAGCGCTCCTCGCCGTCTTCCGAGCCGTCGGCCAGCATCGCTCGGTAGCCGCTCAGCTCCAGCGCCTCGTCGAGCAGCTCCGGTAGCGGCAGCACCCCGATCCGGGAGCGCAAGCGGCGCACGAGCGAGCCGAACTCGGCCAGGGCGATGCGCGTGCGGGGCACGATCGTCGGGACCTCGCCGCGGCCGGCGCGCTCGATGGCCGACCACATCGTCGAGGGCTCACCGGTCGCTGGATCGGGCTGGAGCGCCGTCGCCCGCAGGACCTCGATGGTCTTGTCGCCGATGGACCGGGCCGGCACGTTGATGATGCGCTCGAAGCTGACGCTGTCGGTATCGCTGCGCAGGATGCGCAGGTAGGCCAGAGCGTCCTTGACCTCACGCCGACTGTAGAACCGGGTGCCGCCGATGAGCTGGTAGCGGATGCCGTAGCGCAGGAACGATTCCTCGATGGCCCGGGACTGGGCGTTCATCCGGAACATGACCGCGACGTCCCGGGCACGGAACGTGGTGGCCGCCTCGCTGTCGTCGGCCCGGCGGGTCAGGACGCTCCCGCGCCCGCCCGTCAGCCCCTCCACCTGGCGGGCGATCCACTCGGCTTCCTCTTCTTCGTTGTAGGCCTCGAAGCGCTGGATCTTCTGGCCGCCCGCGATATCCGTCCAGAGCTGCTTGTCCTTGCGGGCGGAGTTGCGCGAGACGACGGCGTGCGCGGCGTCAAGGATCAGCTGCGTGCTCCGGTAGTTGCGCTCGAGCTTGACCACGGCCGTCTTGGGCCAGTCACGCTCGAAGTCCAGGATGTTGCGCAGGTCCGCGCCGCGCCACGAGTAGATCGATTGATCGTCGTCGCCGACGACGGCGAGGTTGCCGTACTTCGCGGCCAACGCCTTGATCCACAGGTATTGCGCCCGGTTCGTGTCCTGGTACTCGTCGACGTGCAGGTAGCGCCAGCGCTCCTGGTACTTCGCGAGGACCTCGGGCGCCTCCTCGAACAGGCGCACCGCCTCCAGCAGCAGGTCATCGAAGTCGACCGCGCCGGCGCCGCGCAGGCGCTCCTGGTAGCGCGTCGCCAGGCGGGCGATGGTGCGCTCGCGGTGGTTCGCCGCGTTCTCGGACAGGAAGGTCGGGTCGAGCATCTCGTTCTTGGCCCGGCTGATGGCACCCAGGACGGCACTCGGACGGAACTCGCCGGTCAGGGGCAGGTCCTGTTCCTTCAGGATCTGCTTCATGAGCGCCTGCTGGTCGTCCGTGTCGTAGATGACGAAACGACGACTGATGCCGATGGCCTCGCCGTCCTGGCGCAGGACCCGCGCGCACAGGGCGTGGAACGTGCCCGCCTGCACGTCCCTGCCCCCCTCACCGACGAGGCTGATGATCCGATCACGCAGTTCCGCGGCAGCCTTGTTGGTGAAGGTCACCGCCAGGATCCGCCATGGAGCCACGCCCTGGACGCCGACGAGGTACGCGATGCGATGGGCCAGCACCCGGGTCTTGCCCGATCCGGCGCCGGCCAGGATGAGCAGCGGGCCTTCGGTCGTGGTGACCGCGCGGGTCTGCTCGGGGTTGAGGGCCTTGACGATCTCCTCGGCACGGGCGGCTCGGCGCCGGGCGATGGAGGCTGGATCGGCCGGTGGCACGGGCGTCTGTGCGGCCGCAACAGCGGCGGCCGTGGCCGTCTCGACCGGAGCGCCATCGCGCAGCCAGTCAGGCTCATCGGGGACCGCTGCATCGACCGGCTCATCGGGGTCGTCGAGCTGCGTGCCGGCCGTCGCCAGGGCATCGTCGAGCGTGGGGTCGCCGCGGCGGCGACGGGAGGTCGGGCTCACCGACCCATTCTAGGTCTGGGCGCCCACCTCGGCCTTACTCGGCCGGCGCGATCTCGTCCGCGGACGGCGCCACGACGACGACCTCGTCGTCCCACTTGGTGAACGTGGCCACAAGGGTGAGCGTGTCGCCCTCCGCCTGATCGACGACGACCTCCAGCCCGGCCAGGTCATTCGTGTCTCGCGTGACGTCGATCGCCAGGTCCACCGACGCGCCGTCGAGGCCGAGGGGAAGCTCCGCCGGGATCTGCACGCCGAACGCCGCGAGCTCGTCGAGCGTCAGCGTGAGGGTCACCCGGTAGCAGGTGCCGCCGGCGCACTCGACATCGGCTTCCTTGACCGGCTCCAGGCCGGGCTCCTCCAGGATGTCGAGAAAGGTTTCGAGTGCCGCCGGGATGGCGTTGGGCGGGATCACGGGCAGGCCATCCTGGACCTGGTACTGGGCGCCGGTCAGCGTCGTCTTGAGGTACGTGGTGCCGCCCACGCTGCGCAGCTCGCCACGGATGGCCGAGGCGATGGCAAACGTGACCCGGGCGTCGCCGCTGCGGATGGCGACATCCGCTGAGGCCGTGGTCCCGGTCAGGTCGACCGGTCCGCCGCCAGTGCCCATGCCCAGCAGGTCCACGGTGATGCTGCCGTCGACGGACAGGTCGATGTGGACGCCGGGCGCAGCGGCGGCCTCTGCGGCGGCGGCGGCGATGATCGCCTTGGGGTCGGTCAGCTCCGGCTTGGTCGGCGTCGAACCGCCGCAGGCCGCCGCGCCGAGCGACGCGAGGAGCAAGGTGGTCGTGAGGATGGCGTTTCGAGTCATGGGTCCAGCGTCGGCGCCACGACCGAACCTGTCAAACGCTGCGGCCTGGCGGCCTGCGCCGCCGTTGGACCGCGCCGGCCGTTGCGACCCTCGCGGACACACGACGGCCCCCGGCGCCGAAAGCGCCGGGGGCCGTCGAAACGATTCGCGAGTCGGACTAGAAGTCCATGCCCCCGCCGTGGTCGTGACCACCACCGGCGCCGGCGGCGCCACTGGACTTCTCGGGGAGGTCCGTGATGAGGGTCTCGGTCGTCAGCACCATGGCCGCGATGGACGCCGCGTTCTGCAGCGCAGAGCGGGTCACCTTGGCAGCGTCGACGATGCCCTTCTTGAACATGTCACCGTACTCGCCGTTGAGGGCGTCGTAGCCGTGGCCGAGCTTGAGGCCCTTGACCTTCTCCACGACGACTTCGCCGGGGGCGCCGGCGTTCTCGGCGATCTGGCGGGCGGGCGCCTCCAGGGCCTTGCGGACGATGTCCACGCCGACCTGGGCGTCGCCTTCCAGCTTGACCTTGTCGAGGCACGGGATGGCCTGCAGGAGGGTGGTCCCACCACCGGCGACGATGCCCTCTTCAACGGCCGCTCGGGTCGTCGAGAGCGCATCCTCGATGCGGTGCTTCTTCTCCTTGAGCTCGACCTCGGTGGCCGCACCGACCTTGATCACGGCGACGCCACCGGACAGCTTGGCAAGGCGCTCCTGGAGCTTTTCCTTGTCGTAGTCCGAGGTGGTCTCCTCGATCTGGGCCTTGATCTGCGACATGCGGGCCTTGATCATGTCCGGCTTGCCATCGCCATCGACGATGGTCGTGTCGTCCTTGGTGGCGACGACGCGGCGGGCCGAGCCGAAGTCCTCAGGCGTCACGGAGTCGAGCTTGCGGCCGACTTCCTCGCTGATGACCGTGCCACCGGTCAGGGTGGCGATGTCGCGCAGCATCTCCTTGCGGCGATCGCCGAAGCCCGGCGCCTTGACGGCGAGGACGGAGATCGTGCCACGGAGCTTGTTCACGACGAGCGTGGCCAGGGCCTCGCCGTCGATGTCCTCCGCGATGATGACGATGGGCTTGCCCTGGGCGACGCCCTTCTCGAGCGCCGGGAGCATGTCCTGGACGCTGGAGATCTTCTTGTCGGTGATCAGGATGAGCGGGCTCTCGAGCGTCGCTTCCATCCGGTCGGGGTTGGTCACGAAGTACGCCGAGAGGTAGCCGCGGTCGAACTGCATGCCCTCGGTGTATTCCTTCTCGAGGCCCAGGCTCTGGCCCTCTTCGACGGTGATGACGCCGTCCTTGCCGACCTTGTCCATCACCTCGGCGATGATCTCGCCGACTTCCGGATCGGCAGCGGAGATCGCCGCGACGGCCGAGATCTGCTCGCGGCTATCGACGGGACGCGCCTGCTTGGCGATCTCGGCGACGACGGCGACGACGGCCGCCTCGATGCCGCGCTTGACGACCATCGGGTTGGCACCCGCGGTCACGACGCGAAGGCCCTCCGCGACGAGCGCCTGGCCGAGCACGACCGCGGTGGTCGTACCGTCGCCGGCGACGTCGTCGGTCTTGGTCGCGACTTCCTTGAGGAGCTGCGCGCCCATGTTCTCGAACGGGTTCTCAAGCTCGATGTCGCGCGCGATCGTCACGCCGTCGTTGGTGATCGTCGGCGAGCCGAACTTCTTGTCCAGGACGACGTTGCGGCCCTTGGGGCCGATCGTGACCTTGACCGCGTCGGCCAGGTGATCGATGCCGCGCTTGAGTGAGCGACGAGCGGTCTCGTCGAAGATCAACTGCTTAGCCAATCGGGTGTTCCTCCAGGGATCAGTGGATCGGGGTTCGGGTCGATGCTGGCGACGGGCGGTCGTCAGTCCTGGACGATGGCCAGGATGTCCTTCTGGCTCACGATCAGGAGCTCATCGCCCTCGATCTTGAACTCGGTCCCGGCGTACTTGGCGTAGAGGACCTTGTCCCCGGCCTTGACGTCCATGGTCTCGCGCTTGCCGTCGTCCAGGATCTTGCCCGGCCCGGCAGCGATGATCGTGCCTTCCTGAGGCTTCTCCTTGACGGTGTCCGGCAGGACGATGCCGCTCTTGGTCATCTCCTCGCGGGCGCTGGGCTTGATGACGACGCGGTCACCAAGCGGGCGGAGCTTGGTCGTCGCAGTGGCTTTGGCCAACGTGCAGTTCCTCCTGTGACGGTCAGGGCCGACCGTCGGGCATGCCAGATGGGCGTGGTGGGCCCAGAGCCGATATCACGCACCGGCGCCTCGCCGACCGACGGAACCCTCCCGCCTGGAACCCGGCGTTTCGCTCGTCTGGGCGTGTCGCTACGGTGCGATTAGCACTCTCACTGGTCGAGTGCTAATGGAAGCCTACCGAACGGGTGTGCGGGCTGTCAACCCGGGTCACCGAACGGTGTCGGCTCGCGCGGCCGCGGGTCGCCGATGACGCGGTCGTAGGTGGCCACCAGGTGCTCGCCAAGGGCCATCGGATCCATCCCGCGCTGCTCGGCGACCCAGGCTGCGGTGATCCCGACGTACGCGGGCTCGTTGCGGCCGCGCGGCGCGCCGGGCGGCGACAGGAACGGCGAATCGGTCTCGACCAGGATGCGGTCCACCGGCGTGCGGGCGGCGACGGTCGCCGAGGCCTCCTCGCCCTTGCGGAAGACGAGCCCCGAGAAGCTGATGACCGCGCCAAGCTCGAGCATCCGCTCCGCGTAGTCGACCGGTCCGGAGAAGGAATGGACGATCGGCAGGGGCCGGTCGCCGTCAGGGACGGCCGCCAGTTCGGCGACGAGGGCGTCCTGGGCGTCGCGCCGGCCTGCCGCGGACCGGCAATGGAGGATGACCGGGCGGCTGGTCTCGATGGCCAGGGCCAGATTGCGGCGCAGGTTGGTCAACTGCTCCGGGATCGGGCTGAACACGCGGTCGTAGTCCAGGCCGGTCTCGCCGATGGCCACGACACTCGGATGGGCGGCGAGATCGCGGATCCTCCCCCACCCCGCGTCGTCCACCTTCGCGGCGTCGTGGGGATGGACGCCCACGCCGGCGTCCAGCCACGGGACGCGCTCGACGAGATCGATCGCACGCTCGCTCGAGGCGACGTTCCAGCCTGGCACGAGGATGCGCTCGACGCCCGCCGCGCGGGCGGCCTCGACGACGGCTTGCGCATCGTCGCTGAAGCGCTCCGCGTTGACGTGGCCGTGGCTGTCGATCAGGCGCATCGCGTGCCCTCAGGCCCGATCGGCCGCGACCTCGGTGTCGAGGCGCGGGAACAGCGGCTCCGGGGCAGCGACCCGACCGGCGACCCCGGCATGGGCCCCCCATTCGAGCTCGGCCGCCAATGGCGGCCCGTCGTTGCCGTCGGGCGCGTACGGATACGGGAACCCGAGCTGGGCGAGGATCCGCGGCGCCATCCCGGGCATGTACGGCGCGACGGCCAGGCCGATGAGGCGACACGCTTCCAGCAGGTCGCCCAGCACGCCCCGCAGGCGCTCCCCGGCGGCCTCGTCGCCAGCCTTCCACAGCTTGGCCAGGGCCCACGGCTGCTCCGCATCGACGGTCTTGTTGGCGCCGCCCACGAACTCCCAGAGCTCGGCCAGGGCGTCGTGCAGGAGCATCCCGTCCACGCGCTCACCGTACAGCCGGCGCGTGTCCGCCCAGCCCTCGCCCAGTGGCGACTCGCCCTCCGGCCTCGGCGCCGGCCGCTGCCCGTCCAGGTAGCGGTTGGTCATCGACACGGTGCGGTTCAGGAGATTGCCGAAGTCGTTGGCCAGGTCCGCGTTGTAGCGGCGCACGAACGAATCCCACGACACCTCGGCGTCACGGTCGAAGGGCACTTCGCGGAGCACGACGTAGCGCGCGCCGTCCTGCCCGAAGGCGGCCACGAAGTCGTTGGGGTCCAGGAAGTTGCCCCGGCTCTTGCTCATGCGCTCACCACCCGCGGCCAGCAGCCAGCCGTGGACCCACACGTGACGCGGCGCCTCAAGACCGGCGCTCCACAGCATGGCCGGCCAGAAGATCGTGTGGAATCGCGCGATGTCCTTGCCGATGACGTGCAGGTCGGCCGGCCACCAGCGCTCGAAGGCGTCCATATCGTCCGGGAAGCCGGCGCCCGTGATGTAGTTGATGAGGGCGTCGTACCAGACGTAGATGACGCCGGCTTCCGGGTCCCACGAGCCGTCCTCGCGGATGGCGGTCGAGCCATCCTCGGCGATCGGGAACGGGATGCCCCAGCCGCCGGGTGTCCGTTCGCGCGAGATGGAGAAGTCCTCCAGGCCGCCGCGGATGAAGCCCAGCATCTCATTGCGCCGGTAGTCGGGCTGGACGAAGTCCGGGTGCTCGGCGTAGTAGCGCTCCAGGCGCTCCTGGTAAGCCGACAGCCGGAAGAACCAGTTCTTCTCGGTCAGCCACTGGAGCGGGACCTCGGGATGATTGGGGCAGATCGTCCCGCGCGCCGTCTCCTGGACGTCGGTGACGTTGCGGAAGCCCTCGTTGGGGCAGTACCAGCCCTCGTACGTGCCGAGGTAGATGTCGCCGTTGGCGTGCGCCCGGCGGACCATCTCCTGGGCGGACCGGATGTGATCCGGGTCGGTCGTCCGGATGAACCGGTCGGGCGAGATGGCCAGGGCGTCCTCGGCGACCTTGAAGTAGCCGACCTTCTCGTCGACGAAGGCGCGCGCCGTCCGACCTTCGTCGATCGCGCTCTGGGCGATGTTGATGGAGTGCTCGTCGGTGCCCGTCAGGAACCGGGTGTCGTCGCCGCGCATGCGATGCCAGCGCGCCACGACATCGGCGCCGATGACCTCGTACAGGGTGTGCAGACCCGGCTTGTTGTTGGCGTAGGCGATGGCCGTGGTCAGGTAGTACCGGGGGCGGTCGGACATGGGAGCCCGATGGTAGCAGCGGCCGAACGTCGCGGGCCGGCAAAGAGCACCAACGAGAGACCTCTCCATCGCCACGATCTGGTGCCTAGAAGGGTGGGGTGCCGCACACGCGGCACTACGCGGAACCCGAAGTTACCCTACGCTGAGGCGGCAACGGTTGACTTGCACGGTCGTCGTACGTATGTTCTAATGACGTGATGGGGAGTGCAGTGGCGCCCGTTCTGTGGCCAGACCTCGATGCGCGCTCCGACCTCATTGACCCCCCGCGAACGAAGCGCCAGCTCGGGGCGTTCTATACACCCTCGCAAGCTGCGTCGTTCATGGCCAACTGGGCGATCCGACGCGATGATGAGCGCGTCATCGAGCCGAGCATGGGCGATGGACAGTTCTTGCGTGCGGTCGCCGTTCGCGCTGAGCGGAGCGGCCTTCGTGGGACCGAGACATGGGGCGTCGAACTCGACGAGCCGACCTTTCGCGACGCGGTCGCAGGTGCAGTCGTCGAACCCGAGCGCGCGATCCTTGGCGACTTCCTTCAAGTCGAACCGTTTCCCGTCGACGTCGCCATCGGAAATCCACCCTATGTTCGGCTGCGGCACCTGCCTGCCCACGAAGCAGCCGTGGGACGGCATGTGGCATCCGCGGGGATGGGCGAAGACATGGACCCTGCCGGCAGCATATGGCTGCCGTTCGTCGTCCATGCGACCCAGTTCCTCAGCGACGGTGGCCGGCTCGCGTTCGTGCTTCCGTTGGACTTGACATACGTCCGATACGCGAAGCCACTCTGGAGGTTCCTGGGTCGACGGTTTGGTGGCCTCCGCCTCGTTCGCGTCCGCGAGCGACTATTCCCGGACCTCCTCCAGGACGTGGTCATCCTGCTCGCTGATGCGTGCGGGTCGACTACATCGTCGGTCGTGTATGAGGTCTACGAGCGACGCTCTGATCTACTCGCCGGATCCCCTGCCATTCGCGCCGAGATCGGTCTCGCTGAAGTCGCTGGCGAAGGACGACCATTCATGGAGGCGCTCCTGCCCCGAGACCTGCGCGCCATCCTGCGTGGGAAGATTCTCGACGTCACGACGCCGATGCGGGATCGCGTGACTTGGAATATCGGATACGTTTCCGGCGACAAGACCTTCTTTCACCCGACCGTCGATTCAGCCAGAGCATTCGATCTGCCGCCCTCCAGCCTTGTCCCGGCGCTCGCATCCGGCCGACGAGCGACGAAGCACGGTCTCAACACGGCAGGCCTCCCGGCGAGCGCAAGCCAACAACTCTTTCTACCGCCAGCTGACGCGTCCCGACTGTCCGAAGGTGATCGTGCATACGTCGAACACGGGAGGGCAACCGATGTTCACCGACGATACAAGTGCCGGATTCGTGATCCCTGGTATGTGACACCCGGTGTCCGGATCCCGGACGTCGTGATGCCGGTCTTCGCAGACCGACCCGTGATGCTCGTCAATGACGGAGGGCTGGCAGCTTCGAACAGCATGCTTGCCGGGTTTGTTCGCACTGGCTCGGCCGAGGATGCCGCAGCGGCGTGGTACACGTCGCTAACGCTGCTTCAGATCGAACTCAACGTCCACTCCCTCGGCGGAGGTGTACTGGTGATGGTCCCAAGGGAAGCCGGCGCGATTCGAATTGCACGGACAGCGTCGCGAGGGTCTTTCGTCGAGATCGACGGCGACCTGCGCGCCGGAGAGATCGAAACCGCCTATGAACGTGGCGACCACCCGACCCTCCGACTGAACTCCGGCCTGAGCAAAGCTGAGGTCGATCTGGTACGGGAGGGCGTCCACATCCTGCGGCGCTGGAGGCGGTCCGGTAGCGATGCAGGGGATTCCTAGCTCCGCTAGCTACCGGAAGAACTCGTTCCTCGTGAAGACCCGTGACTTGAATGTCGCGACCATACGGTCGACGAATGTCTCGATCGACATGTCGGGGTCTGGCACGGCGGACCTCACGAGATCGTCCCGAAGCTTGACGGGGTCAACGGTGAAATCGGCCACGATGTACGCGAACTGATCAAACACCCCCCGAACTGCTCTGTAATTGGGTCCGGAGCGACCCGTGATCGACGAATACATCGCCGCGTACCTGGCGTGATTGAGCTTCTCCGTGGTCTTGGTCGCCTTGATCACCGTCAGAGGATGCAGGTACACGTATCCATGCGTACTCATCGGGAACCGCTCCTGCAGCGCCATCGCGTCCCCGATCACGCCCTCGAAGTACCCTGGGACGTTCTTCCCGACGGAGCTCATCTGACTTCGGGCGCCGATGATCAATAGCGGTCCATTCTGCGGATCGATCACGGCCACGTCGACACTCTTGTCCTTGGCCACGCCGAGCAGCTTGGCTTCCTCTTTGATGTAGACGCCGCGAGACTTCTTCGCCCAGGGCGTGAGTCGCGACTCGAGCTCGTCAGCCAAGTGGCGGTGGAGGATCTTGATGAAGGACTGGCTTCGAACAGCCTTCGTGGGGTTCAGTCGATAATCAGCGGCCATGAGGCGAAGCGCCTCTGCCAAGTCGATCTTCGGGGACTTCTTGGGCTTCACCATCGCGTGACTCTATAGGAACTGATCAGCCCTTCATCGCTCAGTGGCGGAAGTGCCGGGTCCCGGTGATGCGCATCGTCCCGGCGGCGGCATCGACGATGGCCACGGCCTCGGCGTCGCGCATGGAGCCCCCTGGCTGCACGAACGCGCTGACGCCGGCGGCGAGGCACACTTCCAGGGCGTCCGGGAAGGGGAAGAAGGCGTCGCTCGCGCACGAGGCCCCGGCCGTGACCGTCGGACCGAGCATCGCGTGGGCCTTGGCGACGGCCTGGCGCGCCGCGTCCACGCGCGACGTCTGGCCGCTGCCGATGCCGATCAGCCGACCGTCGCGGACGAGGACGATGGCGTTGGACGTGACGCCACGGACGAGCCGCCAGGCGAGATCGAGGTCATCGTTCTCGGTATCGGTCGGGACGCGCCGGGTGGCCGTGGTCCATGCCGACGGGTCGTCGGCCACGATGTCCGGTGCGGTCACGAGGATGGCGCCACCGGCCGAACGGATCGACCCGAGCGGCGACGCGGCAGACGCCTCGATCGGCGCATCGGAGGCGAGGGCCTCGTCGACGAGGACCCGCAGATTCACCTTGCGGGCCAGGACCGCCAGCGCCTCAGGTGTGTAGGCCGGGGCCACCACGATCTCCAGGAAGAGGCTGGCCAGCGCCTCGGCCACGGTTGCGTCCACCTCGCGGGTCAGGGCCACGACTCCGCCGAAGGCGCTGATCGGGTCCGCCCCCAGGGAGGCCTCCCAGGCGGCCAGCAGCGAGGGGCGCTCGGCCGCGCCACACGGGTTGGTGTGCTTGACGATGACCACCGCGGGCCCGCGAAGCGCGCGACCGAGCTGGGCCGCCGCGGCCGCATCCAGGACGTTGTTGTACGACAGCGCCTTGCCCTGGAGCGGGGCTCGCTCCACGCCGAACAGGCCCTCGGCGAGGGTCGCGCCTGGTCGCCGGTAGCGTGCCGCCGACTGGTGCGGATTCTCGCCATAGCGCAGCGACTCCACCTTCTCCAGGGCGATGGTCAGCGTCGCCGGATACGGGTCGGCGGGAGGCGGCAGGAGGCCGGCCCTGACGAGGCGCCCCGGCAGCTCGGCCGCGATCCGCGCGTCGTAGGCCGCAGTGTGGGCGAACGCCTCGAGGGCCAGCTCGCGCCGAAGCTCGTCGGAGAGGCCGCCGTCCGCGTCCATGGCCGCCAGGACCGTCCCGTAGCGGGCGGGTGAGGTGACGATGGCCACGCTGGCGTGGTTCTTGGCCGCCGCCCGGACCATCGAGGGGCCGCCGATGTCGATCTCCTCGATGAGCGCGTCGACGCCGATGCCGGGACGTCTGAGCGCCTCGGCGAACGGGTACAGGTTGACGACCACGAGCTGGAAGGGCGCGATCCCGGCGCCAAGCAGCTGCTCGCGGTGGTCGGCCAGACGGCGGTCGGCGAGCAGGCCGGCGTGGACACGTGGGTGCAGCGTCTTGACCCGGCCGTCCAGCATCTCCGGGGATCCGGTGACAGCCGCCACGTCGGTGACCGGCAGGCCGGCGTCGCGCAGCGCGCGGGCCGTCCCGCCGGTCGACACGAGCTCCCAGCCCCGTGCCACGAGCCCGCGCCCGAGGTCCACGAGGCCCGTCTTGTCCGACACGGACAGCAGGGCGCGGTGGGGCGTCGGGACGGCGGCGTCGGCGCGCGCCAGGTCGATGGTCACGTGGCGGTCGTCTTCGACCGTCAGCGCACCCGCGGCGAGCAGCCCCACGACGCGCGGCAGCAGCCGGTGCTCCACGGCCTGGATCCTGGCCCGAAGGCCGGCCTCGTCGTCCCCGGCGAGGATCGGCACGGCCTCCTGGGCGACGATCGGGCCGCCGTCGAGGGTCTCGTCGACGAGATGGACGGTGACGCCGCTGACGGTCACGCCGTGGGCCAGGGCATCGCGGATCGCGTGGGCGCCGGGGAACGCCGGCAGCAGGCTCGGGTGGGTGTTCACGATGCGGCCGGCGTACGCCGCCAACACGCGCGGGCCGACGATGCGCATGTAGCCGGCCAGCACGACCACGTCGGGCCGGGCACCCGCCAGGACCTCGGCGAGGGCCGCGTCGTCACCGCCCGGGACGAGCGCCGTGTCGATGCCCTGCTCCGCCGCCCAGGCCAGGGCCGGGCAGTCGCGGTCGGCGAACACGAGTGCGATCGAGCCGCCCAGCTCGCCGCGGCCGCCCGCGGCGACGAGCGCGCGCAGGTTGGAGCCGGTCCCCGACACGCCCACGACGATCCGCGCCGCGGCGGCCGTGACCGCTTCGCTCACGCCACGCTCTCCAGCGGTCCTTCCACATAGCGCGACGGACCGGCGACGGCGGCGTCCACGACCTCGCCGACGACCGCGGCCGCGATACCGCTCGCCGTGAAGGAGCCGATGGCGGCCGCCACGTCGCTGACCGGCACGATGGCGATCATCCCGAGGCCGCCGTTGAACGTCGCACGCAGCTCCGTGGCCTCAAGGCCGCCCAGGGCGCCGAACAGGCGCATCGCCGAGGGCATCGCCCAGCGATCCGGGTCCAGCCGCACCCCAAGCGAGGCCGGCAGGGCCCGCGGCACGTTGCCCGGCAGGCCGCCGCCGGTGATGTGGGCCAGGCCGCGAACGTCCGCCACGGCGCGCGCGGCGAGCACGGCACGGGCGTAGATCCGGGTCGGGGTCAGCAGCACCTCGCCGAGGGTCGCCATCGCTTCGTGCGGCGCGGCCGCCAGCAGCTCGTCGGTGTCGAGGTCGCCGAGCGTGCGGCGCAGGCGCTGTTGATACGGCTCGCTGAGGTCCAGGTCCCACTGGGCGAGCAGCCCGCGCACGAGCGAGTAACCGTTGGCGTGGAAGCCCGACGAGGCGAGGCCGACGATGGCGTCGCCGGCGCGGGCCGTCGAGCCGTCGATGACCCGCGAGCGCTCGACGACGCCGATGCAGCAGCCGGCCAGGTCGAACTCGTCGGGGTCCATGAGGCCCGGGTGCTCGGCCGTCTCCCCGCCGACGAGGGCGGCGCCGGCCTCGCGGCAGCCGGCCGCCACGCCGCCCACGAGTTCGGCGATGCCCACCGGATCCAGGCGTCCGACCGCGACGTAGTCCAGGAACGCCAGCGGCTCGGCGCCGGCACACACCACGTCATCGGCGCACATCGCGACAAGGTCGATACCGATCGTGTCGAAGCGTCCCACCGCGCTCGCGATGGCGGTCTTGGTGCCGACCCCGTCGGTCGAGGCGATGAGCAGCGGCTCGCGGTAGCCGGCCGGGATGGTGAACCCGCCACCGAACCCGCCGAGCCCGCCCACGACCTCTGGCCGCCGGGTCGAGTCGACGTGCGCGCGCATCAGGTCGACCGCACGCACGCCTGCCTCGACATCGACCCCGGCCTGCCGGTAGGCCGCGCGCGACGCGTCGGTCATCCGGTCGCCACCGGCTCTTCAAGCATGAACTTGCGGCTGTTGGCGTCGTACGGGACGGGCACCGGGTAGTTGCCGTCGAAACAGGCGAAGCAGAACCGGTCGTAAGGCAGCTCCAGGGCCGCAAGCACGCCCCGGATGGAGAGGTAGCCGAGCGAATCGGCCCCGATGAACTCGCGGATCTGGGGCTCCGTGTGGGTCGAGGCGATGAGCTCGGTCTCGACGGACGTGTCGATGCCGTAGAAGCACGGGTGGAAGATCGGCGGCGCGCTGATCCGGACGTGGACCTCGAGCGCCCCGGCCTTGCGCAGCAGCTCGACGATGCGCTTGGTCGTCGTCCCGCGCACGATCGAGTCATCGACGACGATGAGGCGCTTGCCGGCCACCACCTCGCGCAGCGGGTTGAGCTTGATGGTCACGCCCCGGTGGCGGAGCCCGGCCGACGGCTGGATGAACGTCCGGCCGGCATAGCGGTTGCGGTACATGCCCTCGCGATAGGGCTGGCCGCTGGCCTCGGCGAAGCCGGCCGCCGCCGGCGCCCCGGTGTCGGGGACGGGCATCACGAGGTCAGCCTCGACCGGGTGCTCCATGGCCAGCTGCTCGCCCATCCGGCGCCGGACCTCGTACAGGTTGCGCCCCTCCATGTACGAATCGGGCCGGGCGAAGTAGATGAGCTCGAAGACGCACAGCTTGGGATCGGCCTCGGCGAAGCGCACGCTGCGCGGCGGGACGCCGGGTTCCAGGATGACGATCTCGCCGGGCTCCACGTCGCGCACGAACTCGGCGCCGACCATGTCCAGGCTGGCCGTCTCGGACGACAGGCACCAGCCGGTGCCTTCCTCGGCGTCGAACATGCCCGGGCCGCCGTCGTTGGGACCGCCCTGGCGCGACGAGGGCGGGATCTTGCCCAGCACCAGCGGCCGGAAGCCGTGCGGGTCGCGGACGCCGATGACCTTGTGCTGGTCCAGGACGACGAGGCTGTACGCGCCGCGGACGCGGGGCAGGACGTTGCGCAGCGCCTCCACGGTATCCGCGGCCGGTTCATCGGCGAGGAGCGCGGTGAGGAGCTCCGTGTCCGTGGAGGCGGGCAGACGGGCGCGGCCACCGGTGAGCTGGGTGAGCAGCTCCCGGGTGTTGACGAGGTTGCCGTTGTGGCCGATGGCGATGGACCGCCGCGGGCCCTGGCGATACGTCGGCTGGGCGTTCTCCCAGACCGTGGAACCGGTGGTCGAGTAGCGGCAGTGGGCGATGGCCAGCGTGCCGCGCAGGCTGGGCAGGCGCCGCTCGTCGAGGACCGTGGAGATCAGCCCGAGGTCCTTGTAGAGCATCAGCTGCTCGCCGTCGCTGACCGCCACGCCGGCCGACTCCTGGCCACGGTGCTGGAGCGCGAACAGGCCGAGCGTCGCGATCGCCGCGGCCTCGCTCGGTTCGGCATTGGGGAGCACGACCCCGAAGACGCCACACATCAGGCAAGTCCCTCCCAGCCGAGCGCTCGCGGGAGCCCGTGGTCCCAGGCGTGGGCCAGATCGGCGACGGCCGCCTCCAGGGCGTCGGCGACGCGGCTGCCCCGGGATTCCGCCGCGCCCGTGGCCCCGGCACCCGCGAGCTCGATGACCAGGCGGTCGCCGCCGACGACGCCGATGGTCGCGACCGGCAGGCCGTGCTGGCGGGCCAATAGCTGGAGGGCCGGCACGTGGCGCGGGCTGGCGCTGACGACGATGCGCGACGGACTCTCACCGAACAGCTCCACGGCTGGCGAGTCGGCGACGCCGATGCGCACGGTCGCGCCGAGACCGCTCCAGATGGAGCATTCGGCCAGGGCGACGGCCAGGCCACCGCCGCTCACGTCCTGGGCGCTGGCCACCAGGCCGCGGGCGATGGCCTCGCGGATGCACGCCTGCAGGGCCGCCTCGCGGCCGAGATCCAGGGCCGGCGGACCGTCCTCGGCGGCGACCCCGGCAAGGGCCGCGTAGGCCGAGCCGGCGAGGCCCTGGGTCGTCTCGCCCAGGAGCAGGATCGTGTCGCCGTCGGCGGCGAACGCGGGACCGACGAGCGTGGCGATGTCCTCCAGCAGGCCGACCACGCCGATCTCCGGGGTGGGCGCGATGGAGCCCGTGGGCGCCTCGTTGAACAGCGAGACGTTGCCGCCGGTGACCGGCAGGCCCAGCGCCCGGCACGCGTCGCCGAGGCCGCGCACGCCCTCCTGGAGCTGCCAGAACGCCTCCGGCCTGGTCGGATCGCCGTAATTGAGGCAGTTCGTGATGCCCAGCGGCCGGGCCCCCGTGATGGACACGTTGCGGGTCGCCTCGGCCACACTCAGCGCGGCCCCAAGGTACGGATCCAGCATCCCGACCGCCTGGTTGCCGTCGGTCGTGGCCACCAGGGCCTTGGTCGTGCCCTTGACCCGCAGGACCGCCGCGCCGTGGCCAGGTCCGGCCACCGTGTCCGCACCGACCGTCGAGTCGTACTGCTCGAAGACGGCCCGGCGCGAGGCCAGGTTCGCCGAGCCGAGCAGCCCGAGCAGGACGGCGCCCGGGTCCATGCCCCGCTCCGGCAGGCGGTCCACCGGCTCCTCGGCGGCGCCCGGGGCCGGGGCAGCTCGACGGTGGGTCGGGGCCGTGCCCACCCGCTCGTGGACGATGGCGTCGCTGGTCAGGGCGCTGGCGGGCATGCGCGCGATCTCCACGCCACCGCTGGTGATGGCGATGTCGCCGTCGGCGGTGACCGTGCCGATGACCGCCACCGGCAGCCCCCAGCGCTCGCACACTTCCCGGACCGCGTCCCAGCGATCGGGCCGGACCGTCGCGCACATCCGCTCCTGGCTCTCGGAGATCATGACCTCGAACGGCTCCATGTCCGGCTCCCGGCGCGGGATGGCGTCCAGGTCCACGAGGATGCCCGTCCCCGCCCGGTCGGCGGTCTCCGACGTGGCGCAGGTGATGCCGCCCGCGCCAAGATCCTGAAGCCCCTCCACGAGCCCGCGCTCGATGAGCTCCAGGGACGCCTCGATGAGCAGCTTCTCCGCGAACGGGTCGCCGACCTGCACGCTCGGGCGCTTGGACGGGTCGTCGTCGGTGAAGGTGGCACTGGCCAGGACACTCGCCCCGCCGATGCCGTCGCGCCCGGTCGTCGAGCCGAACAGGACGACGAGATTACCCGGACCGGGTGCCACCGCGAGGGTCAGGCGGCGCTCCTCCATCAGGCCGATGGCCATGACGTTGACCAGCGGGTTGCCCTGGTAGCTCGGGTCGAAGACGAGCTCGCCACCGACGGTCGGCACGCCGACGCAGTTGCCATAACCACCGACCCCGCGCACCACGCCATCGACGAGGTGGCGCGTCCGGGCATCCGCCGGGTCGCCGAAGCGCAGCGCATCGAGCACGGCGATGGGCCGCGCGCCCATCGTGAAGATGTCGCGCAGGATGCCGCCGACGCCGGTCGCGGCGCCCTGGTACGGCTCCACGGCGCTCGGGTGGTTGTGGGACTCGATCTTGAACGCGACGGCCAGGCCGTCGCCGATGGAGATGACGCCGGCGTTCTCGCCGGGGCCAGCGACCACGCCCTCGCCGGCGGTCGGCAGCGTCCTGAGCAGTGGCTTGCTGCTCTTGTACGAGCAGTGCTCGCTCCACATGACGCTGAACATCGCGAGTTCCAGGTCGTTGGGCTCGCGGCCGCCCAGACGCTCCCGGATGGCGACCAGCTCGTCGTCGGTGACGCCCAGGCGCCGATGGAGCGGCTCCACGGGCCGTTCGGCGAGGGTCATCGCGCGCCCACCGCGATGGGCGACTCACCCGCCGCCGCCTTCGCGGCGCTGTCCACGAGCGAACGGATGATGCCGGCGCCGTCGTCCGAGCCCAGGATGGCCTCCGCGGCCCGCTCCGGGTGGGGCATCAGGCCGGCCACGTTGCCGCGCGGGCTGATGACCCCGGCGATCGCCCGCAGCGAGCCGTTGGGGTTGGCGGCGCGGTCGTCGTCCGCAGCGCGCTCGCCAGCCGCGTCGACGTAGCGGAAGAGCACGCCGCGGGCGGTCTCCAGCTCGTCGAGGGCCGCGTCGTCACCGAAGTAGCAACCCTCCCCGTGGGCGATGGGCATGCGCAGCGGCTGGCCGGCGGCGGCCAGGGCGTGGGTGAACGGCGTGTCCAGGCGTTCCGCGGCGATGTGCACGTCTCGCCCGAGGAAGCGCAGCGAGCGATTGCGCAGCAGGGCGCCCGGGACCAGGCCCGCCTCGGCGATGACCTGGAAGCCGTTGCAGATGCCGAGCACCAGGCCGCCGTCCTGCGCGAATGCCGTCACGGCGCGCATCACCGGAGAGAAGCGCGCGATGACGCCCGCCCGCAGGTAGTCGCCGAAGGCGAAGCCACCAGGCAGCACGACCGCAGCCACGCCATCCAGCGACGCCTGTTCGTGCCAGAGGACGACGGGCTCGGCGCCGGCCTGGTCCAGGGCGTGGACCGTATCCCGGTCGCAGTTGGACCCCGGGAAGACGACGACCCCGACGCGCACCGGCATCAGGCGGGCTCCCCCGCCCCGACCGCGGTCGCGTCGGCGGGCGCACCGCTGGACCCGCCGGTCGTCGACGACGCCCCGGCGATCGATTCGATGGCGTAGGCCTCGATGAGCGGGTTGGCCAGCAGCTCGGCGGCCAGCCGCTCCACGACGGCCCGTGCCGCGGGTTCGCCGTCGGCCTCCACGGTCAGCTCGATGCGACGACCGACCCGGACGGCGCTGACGCCGTCGATGCCGAGATGACCCAGGCTGCCCTCCACGGCCCGCCCCTGCGGATCGAGGATGCCCGGCTTGGGCGTGACGTTGACGGCGAAACGATGGGTGCTCATCGGGCGATGACGTCCTCCTGGAGATAGCGGTCGAAGCTGGCCCGGGTGATGCGTTCGAAGGCCTCGATGTAGCGAGCGCGCGTGCCCGCCACGACGTCCTCGGGCAGGGCCGGTCCCGGAGCCGTCTTGTCCCAGTCGAGGGTCAGCAGGTAGTCGCGCACGAATTGCTTGTCGAAGCTCGCCTGCGGGCGGCCGGGCTCGTACGTGGCCGCATCCCAGAAGCGCGAGGAATCGGGCGTCAGCGCCTCGTCGATGAGCAGCAGGTCGTCGGTCCCTGGACGCATCCCGAACTCGAACTTCGTGTCCGCCAGCAGGATCCCCGCCCGGGCGACGACGGCCGCCGCGTAGCCGTACAGGCGCAGTGCGGTGTCCCGGACGCGCTCGGCGACGTCCTCACCGACGAGGTCCGCCATCCGGTCGTACGAGATGTTCTCGTCGTGTTCGCCCTGCTCGGCCTTGGTCGCCGGCGTGAAGATCGGCGCCGGCAGCCTGTCGGACTCACGGAGGCTGGCGGGCAGGGCGACCCCACAGACCGTGCCGCTGGCCTGGTATTCGGTCCAGCCGGAGCCCGCCAGGAAGCCGCGCACGACCGCCTCGATGGGGATGACCTCGGTGCGCTCCACGATCATGGCCCGGCCGCGCAGCGTGTCGCGCTCCCCGACGTCGGTCATGAGCAGGTGGTTGGGCACGATCCGCTCGGTCTCGGCGAACCAGAACCGCGACAGGCCGGTCAGGACACGGCCCTTGTCCGGGATCTCGGTCGGCAGCACGACGTCGAAGGCGCTGATGCGATCGCTCGCGACCAGGAGCATGCGACCGTCGGGCAGCTCGTACAGGTCGCGCACCTTGCCCGAGCGCAGGAAGCGATCAGTCGCCAGCATTCGCAGCCCCCGAGGCGCTGGCGGGCGCTGCGCCGGCGCCGGCCGGCACGAGCGAATCGAGTCGGGCGATGACCTCATGGACGTGGCGCAGGAAGACGCTCTCGTCGAAGCACGCATCGAGGTCGGCCAGGGACAGCTTCTGGGCCACCGTCTTGTCGACCGCGATGAGGTCGCGCAGCGGGACACGCTCGTCGGCCGCGCGGAGGGCGGCACCCTGGACGATGGCGTACGCCTCCTCGCGCCCGATGCCGGCCTTCTCCACGAGAGCCACCAGCACCCGCGAGCTGGCGTGCAGGCCCAGGCCCCGCGAGATGTTCTCGCGCATCCGCTCGGAGCGCACGATCAAGCCGTCGATGAGGCCGGTCATGCGCACGAGCATGTAGTCCAGGACGATCGTCGCGTCGGGCAGGATGACGCGCTCCGCCGACGAGTGGCTGATGTCGCGCTCGTGCCAGAGGGGCTGGTCCTCAAGGGCCGTGTGGGCGTAGCCGCGCAGCAGCCGGGCCAGGCCGGCGATGCGCTCCGACAGGATCGGGTTGCGCTTGTGGGGCATCGCGCTGGACCCCTTCTGGCCGGTCTTGAACGGCTCCTGGAGCTCGCCGATCTCCGTGTGCTGGAGGTTGCGGACCTCGGTCGCGATGCGCTCCAGCGAGCCACCCAGGATGGCCACGGCGGCGAGCAACGCCGCATGCCGGTCGCGCTGGACGATCTGGGTACTGACCGGGTCCGCATGCAGGCCCAGGTCGGCCAGGACCTCGGCCTCGATGTCCGGCCCGAGGTGGCTGTACGTCCCGACGGGGCCGGAGATCTTGCCCGTCCCGATCTCGTCGACGGCCGTCGCCAGGCGGGTCCGGCCGCGGGCGATCTCGAACGCCCAGCCCGCGAACTTGAGGCCCATCGTGGTCGGCTCGGCATGGACGCTGTGGGTGCGGCCCATCATCGTCGTGTCGGCCTCGGACCGGGCACGGGCCACGAGCGCGACGATAAGCCGGTCGCAGTCGTCGAGGAGTCGCGCGCCGGCCGCTCGCAGCTGCAGGGCCAGGCCGGTGTCGACGACATCGCTGCTGGTCAGCCCGAGGTGCAGGTAGCGACCCTCCGGCCCGACGCTCTCGGCGACCTGCGACACGAAGGCGATGACGTCATGGTCGGTGGTGCGCTCGATCTCGATGATGCGCTCGACGTCGACCCGCGAGCGCGTCTCGAGCGCCTCCAGGGCGGCCGCCGGCACCTGGCCGCGGGCGGCCTGGGCGCGCGCGACGGCGAGCTCCACCCGGAGCATCCATTCGAAGCGGGCGGCCTCGGTCCAGATGGCGCCCATCTCGGGCAGCGTGTAGCGCCGGATCACGACGCGCTCCCGACCGCGACGTGGCTCCCGACCGTGACGTGGCTCGCGGCGATGTCGTGGCGGCGCTGGACGCCGTCCCAGGCGATGCGCTCGGCGGCCCCCTCGGCGACGGCGCGCGCGGCCGCCAGATCCGGGCCACGACCGACGACGCTGAGCACCCGCCCAGCGCGGGTCCGCCAGGTCCCGGCAGCATCCCGGTCCGTGCCAGCGTGGAAGACGATGGCGCCGTCCGCGGCCGTGGCGCTCCCCAGGCCGCTGATGGGGTCGCCGGTCCGCGGCGCGTCCGGGTAGCCGGCCGCTGCCAGCACGATGGCCACGGCCGCGCCGGGCAGGGTGGGCAGTCGGGCGTCAGCGAGGGCGAGGGCCTCGCGCACATCGCGTAGGCGTCCCTGCGCGGCAGCCAGCAGCACGGGCCCCAGCGCCGAGGCCAGGCGAGGCAGGATGACCTGCGTTTCGGGGTCGCCGAAGCGGGCGTTGAACTCCAGCAGCCGGGGGCCCTCCGAGGTCAGCATCAGACCCGCGTACAGGGCGCCTCGGAACGGGCTGCCGCGGCGGGCCAGCTCGGCCAGGACGGGCCGGTGGAACGCCGCCACGATCGCATCGGCATCATCATCGGGGACGTCCGGGACCGGCGAGTAGGCGCCCATCCCGCCCGTATTCGGGCCCCGGTCCCCGTCGGCCAGGCGCTTGTGGTCGCGGGCGAACGGCAGGGCCAGCGCGTCCGTGCCATCACACACGGCGATACAGCTGACTTCCAGCCCGTCGATGCGCTCCTCGATCACGACCGGGCCGCCG
>Ga0163153_10003276_pt1 | contig 21958 bp, 14 predicted proteins | sample OliLakLV19MP6IB1_FD_148629 | JGI IMG/M metagenome (GOLD analysis project Ga0163153, IMG submission 148629) | Freshwater microbial mat bacterial communities from Lake Vanda, McMurdo Dry Valleys, Antarctica - Oligotrophic Lake LV.19.MP6.IB-1 | ecosystem: Environmental > Aquatic > Freshwater >...
CCTGCGCGAAGTTCGCGTCGGCCGGCGTTCAGTGCATTGCCGGCCGACGCGAACTTCGCGCAGGTGCGGCAGGCCGTGCCGGGGCGCGCGTTGACGATCGCTGACACGCCGACCGTCTTCGTCTCCACGACGCCTGCCGCCATCATCGTCACCACCGGCGCGCCGCAATACGTGGCCATCCCCGGCACGACGCTGCAGTACGTCAGCAACACCGATGCCGCGCTGTTCCGCGACGTCGCCAGCGGCCGGATGTATTACCTGGTGTCGGGACGCTGGTTCGCGGCGGCCACGCTCGAGGGACCGTGGACCTTTGCCACACCCGATCTGCCGCCCGACTTCGCGCGCATTCCCGCCGCTGGACCGCGCGGCTTCGTGCTGGTCTCCGTCCCCGGCACGCCGCAGGCACAGCAGGCGGTGCGCGAAGCCCGGATTCCGCAGCAAGGCACGCTGAAGCGCGCCACGGCGAAGCTCGATGTCGTGTACGCCGGCGCGCCGCGCTTCGAACCGATCGCCGGCACGCCGATGCTCTACGCCGTCAACACGTCGTTCGCCGTGATCAAGGTCGACAACCAGTACTTCTCCGTGTGGCAAGGCGCGTGGTTCACCGCGCCCTCGCCGACCGGCCCATGGGTGCTGGCCGCCAGCATGCCGCCGGTGATCTACACGATCCCGCCGTCGAGCCCACTCTATGCCGTCACGTATGTGAAGATCTACGGCGCAACGCCGGAGACGGTCACCTTCGTCTACACGTCCGGCTACAACATGAGCTATGTCAGTTCCGGCGTCGTGGTCTATGGGACCGGCTACTACTACCCGCCCTATCTCTATCCGGCGCCGATCCCGATCTACTACCCGTATCCGTATTCGTACGCGGGCGCCACGTACTACAACTCGGCCACCGGCGCGTGGGCGCAGGGTGGCGCGATCTACGGGCCGTATGGTGGCGCGGCGAAGGCCGGCTACGCGTACAACCCCAATACCGGCGCCTATGCGCAGGGTGGCGCGATCTACGGTCCCAACGGTGGCGCGGGTGCGTTTTCAGCCTACAACCCCAGCACCGGCAGCTACGCGCATGGCAGCGGATCGTGCAATTCGGGCAATTGCTCCGGCAACGCAAGCTGGTACAACGCCAACACGGATCGCTCCGGTTCGACGCAGCAGAACAGCAATGCCTACGGTCGCTGGGGCTCTTCCACGATCTCGGGCCCCAACCAGACGGTGCACACGCAAAGCCAGAGCAACGCGCAGGGTTCCGCGGGATCGTTCAACTCCAGCAGCGGGGCCAAGGGTGCCGGTGTATCCGGTGCCGGCGGCAACAGCGCCGGTGCCGTGAAGACCGCCGGCGGCGACGTCTACGCGGGCGCGGATGGCAACGTCTACAAGAAGACCGACAGCGGCTGGCAGAAGTACGACAACGGTTCGTGGAATTCCGTGCAGCCGCCTGCGAACAGCAAGGCCGCGACAACGTCCGCCAGTGAAGCCGCGCCGCCGCGTACCGGCACCTCCGGCAGCGGGGCAGCCGCGCAACGCACGGCGGGCAGCACCGGCAGCACGGCGGGCAGCGAGCGCGCCAGCGCGTCAGGCGGTGCGCAGCAGCGGGGGGGCGGCGCCGAAGGCGCCGGCCGCTTCGAGGGCATGGGACAACTCGAGCAGGACCGCTCCGCCCGCATGATGGGCGCGCAACGCCAGCAGCAGTTCGGCGCCGAACGCGGTGGCGGATTTGCCGGTCGCGCGGGCGGCGGCGGATTCCGCCGGTGACGACGCGAGACTTCACGACACTTTCCGTTCAACCCAGCCCGACTCCAGGCGTCACCATGCCAAATCGTCTGGTGCTGAACGGCGTGCTGCGCGCATGCAAGGACATGAACGTCGAGTGCTCGCAGGCGCGACAGTAGTTTCACGGGCTGGAACAAACACTCTAATTTCGCGCGCGAAAAAAGAAGCCCCGCGATGTGCATCGCGGGGCTTTCAAGGCTGTATCAATCAGGAGGAGAACATTGATACAGAAGGAGACTTCACCTGCAACATTGGGACCGCGCCGGGCATTTCAAGTTCCCTCGCGCCAATCTCGCCGTTTCGTCTCCGTCCTGCCTTGCGTTGATGCCTGACACTAACGCTGATTACGCAGCCTTACGACCCTTGGCCGTCGCCTTCGTCGCGGTGGCAGCGGCGGCGCGCACGTTGGCGTCGGCGATGCTCACGACTTGCTTGCTGGCCTTCTGGAACTGGTCGAACGCGGCGGTCGTGGCGGCGATGGTCGAGCGGAACGCGTTGAAAGCGGAATCCGAACCGGCCGGTGCTGCCTTGCTGGCCTGGTCAACCCAGCCGGCAACGCCCTTCGTGTAGACGGCAAAGGCTTCTTCAGCCAGCGCCGAGTACTGGGCTTGCGCTTCCGTGGCCAGCTCATACAGGTGGCGCGAGTAGCCCATGGCGGTTTGCATCTGGGTTTCGGCAAACTTGGTGCGCAGCGCGGCCAGGTCCTGCACGTCCTTGACGGCGGCGACGGCATGCGCGCCTTCGACGGACTGTGCGAACACGGCCTTGGTGGCACCCAGGTTGAAGTTGACAAACTTCTCGGCGTTCTCAAGCGAGAGCGCGGCAAACTTGGTGGCTTGCGCCACGTTGGTCTTCGAGAAGGCGGTGAACTGTTCTTTCGCGTTGTACATGGTGGTTCCCTTTCAATGTATCCGTTGGACGGTTGTCTCGGTCTTGATCCTGTCCCCCGGCGCCTTGCGGAACCTGGGGAATGCCGCATCCGGTTGCCTTGCGGCCCTGCTGGTCCGGTGCTCGAGCGGTTCGGATCCCACTTGCCGGGAAACCGCTCGCGGTGCCGCTTGCTTCCAGCCGGCCTTCGCCGACCTCGATTGCTGCACCGCACAAATTGCATTGTAGGGACGTGTCTGCACCAAGTCAAGGCTTTTTTGTTGCGGCGCACAAAGAGGCGCAGCAGACGCGCCAGAAAAGTCAATCGTTTGATAAATCAGTGGGTTATACTCGCGCCATTCCATTGGGGAGTCCGCTTCATGAGCGATCCGGTCCGCATGATCAAGAAATACCCCAACCGGCGTCTTTACGACACCGCCAACAGTGGCTACATCACGCTGGCGGACGTGAAGCAGATGGTGCTCGACAACATCGACTTCCAGGTCATCGACGCCAAGACCGGCGAGGAACTGACCCGCGGGATCCTGCTGCAGATCATCCTCGACGAGGAAGGCGGCGGCGTGCCGATGTTCAGCCCCGAAATGCTGTCCCAGATGATCCGTTTCTACGGCACCGCGCAGCAGACGATCATGGGCCAGTACATGGAGCAGAACGTCAAGGCGTTCATGGTGATCCAGAAGAAACTGCAGGACCAGGCGAAGCAGGTCTACGGCGACAAGATGATGCTGACGCCCGACCTGTGGAAGCAGTTCATGCAGATGCAGGCGCCCGCCATGCAGGGGATGCTCGGCAACTATCTGGAGCAAAGCGCCAAGCTCTTCATGGACATGCAGCAGCGGATGCAGGACCAGACCCGCGGCATGTTCACCACGTTCCCGTTTCCCGCCTTCACGCCTCCGGGAAACGCGCCGGACGACGACAAGAAACGCTGATCTCCGCGAAGCAGTGCAGCATCGCGCGGTTGTTGCAGTGCGTTGATGCGACGCGTTAATTTTCCTGGTCACCCGTTTTTTCGCTGCATGCCCACAACCACCCGCCCGCTCCGCAAGTTGAAGGACGTCCCCGCACCGCGCGTGGGCTTCGTCTCGCTCGGCTGCCCCAAGGCCCTGGTCGACTCCGAGCAGATCCTGACCCAACTGCGCGCCGAGGGTTATGCGATCGCGCCATCGTACGAGGGCGCGGACCTGGTCGTCGTCAACACGTGCGGATTCATCGACGCGGCGGTGGCGGAGTCCCTCGCTGCGATCGGCGAGGCGCTGTCTGAAAACGGCAAGGTGATCGTCACCGGCTGTCTCGGCGCCAAGGATGGCGGCGCGTTCGTCCGCGCGGCGCATCCGAAGGTGCTGGCCGTCACGGGTCCGCATGCCACGGCGGAAGTGATGACCGCGGTGCATGCGCACCTGCCGAAGCTGCACGACCCGTTTGTCGACCTGATGCCCGCGACGTCGAACAGTATCGGTGTCAAGCTCACCCCCACGCACTACGCGTATCTCAAGATCAGCGAAGGCTGCAATCATCGCTGCACGTTCTGCATCATCCCTGCGCTGCGCGGCGATCTCGTCAGCCGGCCGATCGGCGACGTGATGGTCGAGGCCGAGCGCCTCGTGCAGGCCGGCGTGAAGGAACTGCTGGTGATCTCGCAGGACACGAGCGCCTACGGTGTCGATGTGAAGTACCGCACCGGGTTCTGGAACGGCCGGCCGGTGAAGACGCGCATGACCGAGCTGGCCGCCGCACTGGGGGAACTCGGCGTGTGGGTGCGCCTGCACTACGTGTACCCGTATCCGCATGTGGACGAGGTGATCCCGCTGATGGCGCAAGGCCGGCTGCTGCCCTACCTCGACGTGCCGTTCCAGCACGCGAGCCCGCGCATCCTGAAACTGATGAAACGTCCCGCCAACGCGGAGAACACGCTGGCGCGCATCAAGGCATGGCGCGCGATCTGCCCGGACCTCACCATCCGCTCCACGTTCATCGCGGGCTTTCCCGGCGAGACCGACCGTGAATTCGAGGACCTGCTGGCTTTCCTCGAGGAAGCGCAGCTCGATCGCGTCGGTTGCTTCGCCTATTCGCCCGTCGACGGCGCCGTGGCCAACGCGTTGCCCGATCCGGTGCCGCAGGACGTGCGCGAGGAGCGACAGGCGCGGTTCATGCAAACGCAGGCGCGCATCAGCGCCGCACGGCTGCAGCGCAAGGTTGGCGCGACACTGCAGGTGCTGGTCGATCGTGTCGATGGCGCCGTCGCCACGGCGCGCTCGATGGCCGATGCGCCCGAGATCGACGGCATCGTCATCATCGAAGATGGCGGCGCCTTGCGCGTCGGCCAGTTTGCAACGGTTGCCGTGACTGGCGCGGACGCGCACGATCTGATTGCGCGCCTCGCCCGTTGATTGCGCGCCTCGCCCGTTGATGGCGCGCCCGTTGCACTCCGATTTCCCGTCCCCCGCGTTCGCCGCAAGGACCGCCATGAAGTTGCCTGATCGTTCATCCTGCCCTCTTATGCAATTGGCCGCTGCCGCGTTAGTCGTGGCCGCCAGCGCCATGATCGCCGGCTGCAGCAAGGAGGCCCCGCCGCCGCCGCGCCCCGTCCCGCAGGTCGCCGTGCTGACGATCGAGCCGGTGACGATTCCGTTCAGCCCGACATTCGTCGCGCAGACCGAGAGCTCGCGGCAAGTCAACATCGTCGCGCGCGTCTCCGGGTTCCTCGACAAGATCGCCTACCCGGAAGGCGAGCTGATCAAGCAAGGCGCGCTGATGTTCGTGCTCGACCAGAAGCCCTTCCAGGCGCAACTCAATGCGGCGATGGGCGAGCTCGAATCGCAACAGGCGCGCTACACGACGGCGCAGGCCACGTTCGGCCGCGTGAAGCCGCTGACGGAGCAGGATGCGCTGCCGCTCTCCGACCTCGACCGGGCGAAGGGAGAACTCGACGCCGCCAAGGCCGCGGTGTTCTCAGCGCAGGCCAAAGTGGAGCAAGCGCAGTTGAACCTGGGCTACGCGACGATTACCTCGCCCGTGACCGGCGTGGCGGGCCGCGCGCTGCAGCGCCAGGGTGCATTCGTCAATTCCTCCGCGGACAGCGCCAACCTGACCTACGTCGCAGCACTTGATCCGATCTGGGTCAACTTCAACATCTCGCAAAACCAGATGGCGAAGTACAAGGACTGGACGGACAAGGGTCAGCTGCTCGCGCCGAAGGACGAGGCGTACATCGTCGAGCTGGTGCTGCCGGGCGGCGCAATCTATCCCTATCGCGGCAAGATCGGATTCGCCGATCCGTCGTTCAGCCAGGACACCGGGTCGTTCCAGGTGCGCGCCGTGCTTCCGAACCCGAAACTCGACTTGCGCCCGGGGATGTTCGTCACCGCGAACCTGCAGGGGGCGATGCGGCCCAACGCGATCGTGATCCCGCAGCTATCCGTGCAGCAGGGCAGCAACGGCCACTTCGTCTATGTCGTCAATGCCAGCGGTGTTGCCGAGGTGCGGCCGGTGATCGTCGGCGAATACCAGGGCGACAAGGACATCGTGGTGACCGGCGGCCTCGCCAAGGGCGACCGCGTGGTGATCGACGGCGGGATGAAGGTGGTGCCTGGGCAGCCGGTGGTCGTCTCTGCCCCGACGGCGGCCGCGCCAGCAGGTACTGCCCCGCCCCTCGCCATCCCGAAGGCGCCCGCGCCTGCCAAGAAGTAGCGCCCGATGTTCACGCATTTCTTCATCGACCGGCCGATCCTCTCCTCGGTCATCTCGATCCTGTTCGTGCTGGCGGGCGCGGTCGCGATGCTGGCTTCGCCGATCGAGCAGTACCCCGACCTGGCACCACCTCAAGTCAGCATCGCGGCGGCGTACCCCGGCGCCACCGCCGACGTGATTGCCAATCAGGTGGCGGCCCCCATCGAGTCGCAGTTGAACGGTGTGGACAACCTGCTTTATTTTTCGTCGACCAGCTCGTCGTCGGGCAACGTGTCGATCAGCGCCGTGTTCAAGCCGGGCAGCGATCCCGACATCAACCAGGTCAACGTGCAGAACCGCGTGAGCCAGGCCACGGCGCAGTTGCCGCAGGTGGTGGTACAGCAGGGTGTATCCGTGGACAAGCAGTCGGGCAGCATCATGATGGTGCTGTCGATCTACTCGCCCGACGAGCGCTACACGTCCACGTACATCGACAACTACACGAACCTGTACGTGCTCGATGAACTGAAGCGCGTGCCGGGGGCGAACCGCGCATCGGTGCTGGGCCTGCCCGACATCGCGATGCGCGTCTGGCTGCAGCCTGACCGCATGGCGCAGCTCGCTGTCACCGCACAGGAAGTGGCGGCGGCCATCCAGAGCCAGAACCAGACCTTCGGCATCGGGCAGATCGGCGGCCAGCCGTCGGTGCCGGGCACGCAGCAGACCTTCGTCATCACCGCGCAGGGCCTGCTGACGCGGCCGGAAGAGTTCGACGACATCATCGTCCGCGCGGCGAAGTCGGGCACGGCGTCGGTGCGGCTGCGCGATGTCGCGCGCGTCGAGCTCGACAAGCGCGATTACTCGATCGTCAGCCGGATGAACGGCAAGCTGGCCACGACGATCGCCATCTACCAGCAGCCGGGTGCCAATGCGGTGGCCACGGCCGACGCGGTGCGCAAGCGCCTGGCCGAACTGAAGCAGCAGTTCCCCAGCGGCCTCGACTACCGGATCGCGCTCGACACCAGCCTCTTCACGCTGAACTCGATCGAAAAGGTGATCCACACGTTCTTCGAGGCGGTCGTGCTGGTGGTGTTGGTCGTGTTCGTGTTCCTGCAGTCGCTGCGCGCCACGATCATCCCCATTCTCGCGGTGCCGGTGTCCATCATCGGTACCTTCGTCGGGATGCACCTGCTCGGGTTCTCGATCAATATGCTGACGCTGTTCGGGCTGATCTTGGCGATCGGCCTCGTCGTCGACGATGCGATCGTGGTGGTCGAGAACGTCGAGTCCAACATGGTGGCGAAGGGGCTCTCCTCACTGGAGGCCGCCAAGGTGGCGATGACGCAGATCGCCGGCGCGCTCATTTCGATTGTGCTGGTGCTGGTGGCCGTGTTCCTGCCCGTCGCGTTCCTGGGCGGCGTGACCGGCGTGCTCTACAAGCAGTTCGCCGTGACGATCGCGATCTCGATGGTGATCTCCGGCGTGGTGGCGCTGACGCTGTCGCCCGCGCTGGCTGCGATCATCATCCGCGTGCACCACGGCGAGAAAAAGGGCTTCTTCCGCTGGTTCGACAACGGCTTCGAGAAGCTGCGCCAGGGCTATGTGGGTGTCGTGGCGCGCGCGATCCAGTGGTGGCCCGTCTCGCTGATCGCGTTCGGCGGGATCATCGTGGCCATCGTGCTGCTCTTCAAGACGATTCCGTCGAGCTTCGTCCCGGAAGAAGACCAAGGTTACTTCTTCGTCGCGATCGGGGCGCCGGACACGGCCAACCTGCAGGTGGCGGCGGCACTTACGGAACGCGCGCAGAACATCGTGTCGGCCGATCCGGCGGTGCAGGACGTGGCATCGGTGGCCGGCTACAGCCTCATCGACGGGCAGATCCAGAACAATTCGGGCGTGATCTTCGCGTCGCTCAAGCCCTTCGCCGAGCGCACCGACCCGTCGATGCTGTCGTTCGCGGTATTGAAGCGCCTCAACGCGCAGTTCGCGGGCCTGCGCGACGGCTTCATGTTCGCACTCAATCCGCCATCGATCCCGGGCCTCGGCACCACGGGCGGCTTCGAGTTCTACCTGCAGAATCGCGGCGGCGGCGATGCGCGCGCGACAGGACAAGCCGTGGAAGCCTTCATCGCCAAGGCGCGGCAGCGTCCCGAGCTGCAGGGAATTTCCACGACCTATCGCGCCGCCACGCAGCAACTCTTCGTCGACCTCGACCGCAGCCGCGCGGAGGCGCTGGGCGTCACCGTCGCCGATGCGTTTTCGACGATGCAGACTTTTTTCGGGTCGCAGATCGCCGGCCAGTTCTCGCAGTTCAGCCGGGTATGGTGGGTCATCCTGCAGGCGGATGCCGAGTACCGGATGAAGCCGACGGACTTCGACAAGGTCTACGTCCGTTCGAAGAGCGGCGCGAACGTACCGCTGTCGGCGATCATCACGACGAAGTACGTGGCATCGCCGAAGCTTGTCACGCGCTTCAACGGCTTCCCTGCCGTCAAGGTGACCGGCAGCCAGGCGCCCGGCTTCAGCTCGGGCCAGGCGCTGAACGCGATGGAAGAAGTCGCGCGCGAAGCACTGCCCGGCGATTTTTCGTTCGCGTGGGCCGGCCAGGCGCTGCAGGAGAAGAGCTCGGGCAGCACGTCGAGCTCCGCGTTCATCTTCGGCCTTGTCCTCGTGTTCCTGCTGCTGGCCGCGCAGTTCGAGAAGTGGACGTTGCCGATTGCCGTGGTGCTCACCGTGCCCATCGCCATCCTCGGCGCGTTGCTGCTGACGTGGGCGGTGGGCCTCGACAACGACGTTTACTTCCAGGTGGGTCTCGTCACCCTGGTGGGGCTGTCCGCGAAGAACGCGATCCTGATCTGCGAATTCGCCATCGAGAAGGTACACGCCGGCATGGCGGCGCGCGAAGCGGCCATCGAGGCGGCGGGCCAGCGCCTGCGCGCGATCGTGATGACATCGCTGGCCTTCGGCTTGGGCTGCGTGCCGCTGGCCATCGCCAGCGGTGCGGGCGCCAACAGCCTGCGTGCCATCGGTACCGGCGTGATCGGCGGGATCCTGGCATCGATGATCATCGGCGTGCTGTTCGCGCCGTTCTTCTTCTTCATGCTCGAATCGCTGTCGCAGCGGCTGGCGCGCAAGGGCACTGCCGCTGCGCACGCGGCTGCACCTGCGCCGGCGGACGCGCCATGAAGAAGCGCATTGTGCTCTCGCTTGCCTGCACCGCGGCGCTGGCCGCGCTGGTGCCGGGCTGCACCGTCGGCCCGGATTTCACGAAGCCGGTGGTGGAGTCGCCACCAGGGTGGCGGATCGACTTCCCGCAAGCCGCCAATGTCGCCAATACCCGGTGGTGGGAGCAATTCAACGATCCGGTGCTGATCGGACTGATCGACACCGCGCTACGCGAGAACCGCGATCTTGTCATCGCGGCCGCGCGGGTCGACGCCTTCATCGGCGCGCTCAATACCACGCGCGCACAATTCTATCCGCAGGCGAGTTACAACCTCGATGCCAGCCGCAACCGCACCACCGCGGCGGGTGCCTCACCTCTGCCCGCCGGCGCTGACCCCTACTACACGCTCTACCAGGGCGCGCTGGGTGCCAATTGGCAGCTCGATCTCTTCGGCCGCGTGCGCCGGCAGACGCAATCCGCGCAAGCGCAGGTGTACGCCACGGAACAGGGGCGCCGCGGTGTCGTGCTGTCGCTGGTGACGAGTGTGGCCACCGCCTACGTTTCGCTGCGCGCGCTGGACCGGCAACTGGAGATCGCGCAGCAATCTGCGAAGAACTACGCCGACACGCAACGCATCTTCGAACTTCGGTACAAGGGTGGCGTCGTCTCGAAACTGGAACTGGCCCAGGTGCAGTCGCAGTATCAACAGGCGCTGGCCGCGATCCCCGCCATCCAACAGCAGATCGCCGCGAATGAAACGCTGATCGCGGTACTGCTGGGGAAAAATCCGTTTCCCATCCCGCGCGGCCGCTCGCTGGACGATCTCGGCTCCCCCGGCATCCCCGGCGAACTGCCTGCGTCGCTGCTGGAGCGTCGCCCGGACATCCTGCAGGCCGAGCAGAACCTGGTCGCCGCCAATGCCGACATCGGTGCCGCCAAGGCACTCTACTATCCGCAGTTCAATCTCACTGGTTCGTATGGTTCGGTGAGCGCCGCGTTGCGCAATTTCATGTCGGGGCCGGCCTTGGCGTGGACCATCGCGGCGGGCCTGGCGGGCCCGATCTTCACCGCCGGCTCGATCGCGGGCCAGGTCAACACCGCCGAGGCGCGCACGCAGGAGGCGTTGGCCAACTACCAGCAGACGGTGCTGGTAGCGTTGCGCGAGACGAACGATGCGCTGGTCGGCACGATCAGGAAGCGCGAGGAGACGGCGGCGCAGGCGCTGCGCGTCGCGTCGCTGCGCGAGTACGCGCGCCTCGGGCGCGTGCGTTTCAACAATGGCTACGCGGGCTTCATCGAAGTGCTATATGCGGAGAACGAACTCTTCGCCGCCGAACTTGCCAACGTGCGCTCGAGCGCCGAGCGCTACACGCAGTTGATTGCCGTCTACAAGGCCATGGGTGGTGGCTGGGTGGACTTGGCCGATCAGGGTACCGCCGTGGGCCGCGGCACGCCGGTGGTCGATCGCGCTGGCAAGCAGCCCCTCTTCTGACACTCTTGGCACCCCGTGCCGCGTCCGTCGGCGCGGGTTCGACAAACGGCGGCTTCTCAGGTAAATAGTGGTGACGATTTCGTCACCGCAGCGCCTCGCCCAGAGGCGCGCGCAGCCAACTGACCGCTCCATGCCTTCGCGTCGCTTTCGGACTGGCTCCACCATGATCGAAACGCCCGCGTGGGTGGCGCGCGCGCGCGGCGTCGCTTTATTTGCTTTGCTCGCCATCGGCCTGGTCACGCTGCAGGGCTGCGGCAGGGAAGCGCCCAAGGCTGTCGAGAAGCCACCCGTCGCCGTGACGGTGCTGACGGTGGAACGCAAGGACGTGGCGGCCACCGCCGTCTATGTGGCACAGGCGCAAAGCTCGCAGGCGGTGAACATCCAGGCACGCGTGTCCGGCTTCCTCGACCAGCGTGTCTATGTCGAAGGGTCGGTCGTCAAGGCCGGCCAGGTGCTGTTCCAGATGGACCAGAAGCCGTTCCAGGCGCAGGTCGACGCCCAGCAGGCCGCCATGCAACGCAATCAGGCGTCGCTCCAGGTGGCCTCGCAGAATCTCGCGCGCACGAAGCCACTGGCCGCGCTGAACGCGCTGTCACAGAAGGACCTCGACGACGCGCAGGGCCAATATGAACAGGCAGCCGCCGCGGTCGAGCAATCGAAGGCGCAGCTCGAGGAAGCGAAGCTCAACCTGTCCTATACGACGATCCGTTCGCCGGTGGACGGCGTCAGTAGCTACGCGATCATCGCGGACGGCACGTATTTGAGCCCCACCAACGCGCAGCTCACGACGGTGTCCGTGCTATCGCCGATGTGGATCAACTTCAGCATCTCGGAAAACGAGATGCAGCGGATCCGCAACGACGTGAAGGCCGGGCGGTTGAAGTTGCCGGAAAGCGGCAGCCTCATCGTCGAGATCGAACTCGTCGACGGCACGCTCTTTCCCGACGTCGGCAGGATCACGTTCACCGATCCGTCGTACAACTCGGCGACCGGCACGTTCCTGCTGCGTGCCACCGTGCCCAACAAAAGAGGAATGCTGCGGCCCAACCAGTATGTGCGCACGCGGTTGTCCGGCGCCATCTGGCCCGGTGCCATCGTCGTGCCGCAACGCGCCGTGCAGCAAAGTGCCAAGGGCCACTTCGTGTGGGTCGTCAACAAGCAAAGCAAGGCCGAGCTTCGGCCCGTCACCGTCGGCGAATGGCACGGCGAGGGCTGGCTGATCGCGGAAGGCCTGATCCCCGGGGACCTGGTGGTGGTGGATGGCGGCGTGCGCCTATCGGATGGCGCGCTGGTGAAGTCCGCGGCGTATGTGCCGCCACCCGCCGTCGCGCCAACCGTCGCGCCACCCGCGACCGCCATGACGCCGTCGGCGGCCAAGGGCGCGGCCGCGGCTGCGAAGTTGCGACCCAATCCCTGAAGCGGCAGACGCGCGATGTTCTCCCGTTTCTTCATCGAGCGGCCGATCTTCGCGGCAGTCGTCGCCATCATCATCGCGCTGGCCGGCCTGGTGGCGGTGACGCAGCTGCCGGTGCAGCAGTACCCGAATATCACGCCGATACAGATCACCGTGCAGGCCACGTATCCGGGTGCCGACTCGAAGACGCTGGCCGATTCGGTGGCCTCGCCCATCGAGCAGCAGATCAACGGCGTCGACAACATGCTGTACATGTCCTCGATCAGCTCGTCGACCGGCCAGATGACGATGACGGTGTACTTCGCGCTCGACACCGATCCCGACATCGCGCAGGTGCAGGTGCAGAACCGGGTAAACCTCGCGATGCCGCAGCTGCCGTCTGCCGTGGTGCAGCAGGGCGTGAACGTGCAGAAGAAATCGTCGTCGATCATGATGCTGATCGCCGTCTTCGCGAAGAATGAGCGCTACAGCGCCAACTACGTCGCCAACTACGCCAACGTCTATGTGCTCGATGCACTGAAGCGCGTGAACGGCGCGGGCCGGGCGCAGATCATGGGCGTGCCCGACCAGGCGATGCGCATCTGGATGAACCCCGACCGCATGGCGTCGCTTGGCGTCACCACGTCGGACATCGCCAACGCCATCAGCCAGCAGAACCAGCTCTTCGGCGCGGGCCAGATCGGGCAGCAGCCCAACGCCGGGCCGGTCGAACTCACGTTCCCCGTCGTGACGCAGCCGCAGTACACGGAGCCGAAGCAGTACGAGAACATCATCCTGCGCGCCAGTCAGGATGGCAGCGCGATCGTGCGCGTGGGCGATGTCGCGCGCGCCGAGATTGGCCTCCGCCAGTACATCGTCGACAGCAAGATGAATGGCATCCCCGCGACATTCATCGCCGTCTACCAGCAGCCCGGCGCCAACGGCCTGCTGGTGTCGAACGCCGTGCGCGAGACGATGACCCAGATGAAGGGACGCTTTCCCGACGGCATGGACTACCTGATCGCGCTCGACACCAACGATTTCGTCAAGCTGTCGATCAAGGAAGTGATCAAGACGCTGTTCGAGGCGATCGTGCTGGTGGTCCTCGTCGTCTACCTGTTCCTGCAGAGCTTCCGCACGACGGTCATCTGCAGCGTGGCCATCGTCGTGGCGCTGATCGCCACGTTCGCGGGCATGCTGGCGCTGGGCTTCTCGATCAACCTGCTGACGCTGTTCGGTCTGGTGCTGGCCATCGGGATGGTGGTTGACGACGCGATCGTCGTGGTGGAGAACGTCGAGCGCAACATGGCGCAGCATCACCTGCCGCCGAAGGAGGCCACGATCCGCTCGATGGACGAGATCGCCAGTTCGCTGGTCGCGGTGGTGCTGGTGATGTCGTCGGTGTTCATCCCCGCGGCGTTCCTGCCCGGCACCACCGGCCAGCTCTACAAGCAGTTCGCGATCACCATCGTGATCTCGGTGTCGGTGTCGGGGTTCCTCGCGCTGACACTCACCCCGGCGATGTGCGCGGTATTGCTGAAGCACAATCCGCCGGCGCAGCGCGGCTTCTTCGCGTGGTTCAACAAGATGGTGGACAAGGTGACGCAGGCGTTCGGCCATGCGGTCAACTACACGATCAAGCGGATGGCCGTCGCGCTGGTGCTGCTCGGCTTCTTCCTCTATGCCATCTGGCATCTTTTCAACCTGCTTCCCACCAGCTTCGTGCCGCAGGAAGACCAGGGCTACGCGATGGCGGCGATCATCATGCCGCAGGCGGCCAGCCTCGATCGCACGCAGGCGATTGCCGAGAAGACCGACGCGATCTTCAAGAACATCCCTGGCATCGAGAACCGCGCGATGGTGACGGGCTACAGCCTGCTCGACAGCGGCTTCAAGACCAATGCGGGCACGTTCTTCGTCACGTTCACCGACTTCGACAAGCGCTACGAGACCATCGAATCCGCCAAGGAGCAGAACGCACGCGCCATCCTCACCGCGTTCTTCAAGGAAGCCCAGCAGATCGAGGGCGCCATCGTCATCCCGATCGCGCCGCCCTCCATTCCCGGCATCGGCACCACCGGCGGCTTCGAGTTCTGGATCCAGGACACCGGCACGGGTGACCCGGTGGCGCTCGACGGCGTGATACAGGATTTCCTGAAAAAGGCGCGCGAACGACCCGAGTTGACCCGGCTCACCACTACCTACACCGCCAGCACGCAGCAACTGCGCGCCGACGTGGACCGCGAGAAGACGTCGCTGCTCGGCATTCCGATCCAGGATGTCTACAGCGCGATCCAGGCGCAATTCGGTTCGCTCACCGTCAGCCAGTACAACCTTTTCTCCCACGTGTGGTGGGTGATCATGCAGTCCGACGCGCGGTACCGGCAGAATCCGGAAGACTTGACCCGGCTTTACACGCGCAACAACCAGAGCCAGATGGTCCCGTTGTCATCGGTCGTGTCCACGCGATGGACCGCGGGGCCGGACCTGCTGCCGCATTTCAACGGGTTCACCGCCGCCAAGATCATCGGCAGCGCGGCCGTGGGATACAGCTCGGGCGAGGCTATCGCGACGATGGAAGCGGTGGCGAAGGAATCGCTGCCACCCGGCTACACGTTCGCCTGGTCCGGACTTGCGTACGCGGAAAAGCAATCGGGCGGAACATCGTCGCTGGCGTTCGTGTTCGGCCTGATCATCGTGTTCCTGGTGCTGGCCGCGCAATACGAATCGTGGACGTTGCCCGGCGCGGTGATGACGGCGGTGCCCTTTGGCATCCTGGGCGCGTTGACCACCAACTGGCTGCGCGGCCTCGAGAACGACGTGTACTTCCAGATCGGCCTGCTGGTGCTGATCGGCCTCGGCGCCAAGAACGCCGTGCTGCGTGTCTCGGCTGCAGTGGAATTCCGCAAGGCCGGCAAGTCGATCATGGAAGCCACCGTGCTGGCCGGCGAGCAGCGACTGCGGCCGATCATCATGACCTCGCTCGCCTTCGCGGTCGGCTGCCTGCCGCTGGCGCTGGCCGTCGGTGCAGGCGCCAACGCGCGGCATTCGATCGGCACCGGCATCATCGGCGGCATGCTGGGCGAGACCACGCTGGCGATGCTGTATGTGCCGCTCTTCTTCTACATCTTCGACCGGATGAAGGAGCGCGGCGAGGAGAAGAAGCAGCGTGCCGACGCCGCTGCGGTGGAACTGCCAGCGCCGCCCGCACCCGCGCCGCGGCCCGAAGGCGACTGACGTGCGCCGCGCCGTTGCCACATTCGCCGCACTGACCTTCGTCACCGGGTGCACGATGGGGCCCGACTACCGGCGTCCCGCCGTGGCGACGCCTGATGCCTACATCTATGCGCCGAAGGATGCCGCGGCTGCCGCCAACACGAGGTGGTGGAAGCAGTTCAACGATCCGGTGCTGGACAGTCTGATCGCCGAGGCCCTCGCGCACAACCTCAACATCAAGGTGGCGGCGGCCAATGTCGAGCAGGCCGCGGGCATCCTGACCCAGACGCGCTCGGGGCTCTTTCCGCAACTCGGCTACAACGGCAGCGCGGGTCGCGCCCGCACATCGGAATCGGGCGCCGCGCCGGAACTCGCGCGGCTCATCCCCAATCCGGAAAATTCTTACCAGGCGCTGCTGTCCGCCAGTTGGGAGATCGACCTGTGGGGCCGCATCCAGCGGCTGTCCGAGGCATCGCGCGCCAACCTGCTCGCCACCGACGAGGCGCGGCGCGGCGTGATCCTGTCGCTGGTGGCATCCGTTGCAGGCAACTACCTGACATTGCGTGGCCTCGACGAGCAACTGGTGATCGCCAACCGCACGCTCGCCACCTACGCGGAATCCGTGCGGCTCTTCAAGCTGCAGTTCCAGTATGGCCAGGTGTCACAGATGAATGTCTCGCAGGTGGAATCGCAGTACGAGACCGCCGCGGCGCAGATTCCGCAGCTCGAGTCGCAGATCGCACAAACACAAAATTCACTGGCCGTGCTGCTGGGCCGCAATCCCGGTCCGATCCCGCGCGGCAAATCGATCTACGACCTGTTGCTGCCGGCCGTGCCTGCAGGCGTGCCTTCGGCGCTGCTGGAGCGGCGGCCCGATCTCCTGCAGGCGGAGAACACGCTGGTCGCCGCCAACGCGCAGATCGGCGCGGCGAAGGCGCTCTACTTTCCCACGATCTCGCTCACCGGCGCGGCCGGATCCTCGAGCGTCGCGTTGAACAATCTCTTCACCGGGCCAGCACGCGTGTGGACCTACGCGGGCATTCTGACGGGACCCATCTTCACGTTCGGCGCAGTCAGCGGCCAGGTGGCGCAGGCGGAAGGCGCGCAGCGATCCGCGCTCTACAGCTACCAGCTGTCGATCCAGAATGCGTTCGCCGATGTCGAGAATGCACTGGTGGCCAACCAGAAGCTGCGTGACCAGCAAGCGGCGCAGGAGCGCCTCGTCGCCGCGCTGCAAAGCTACGCGCGGCTGGCGAAGCTGCAGTTCGACGGTGGCTACACGGCGTACACCACGGTACTGCAGGCGGAGCAATCCCTTTTCCCCGCCGAGCTGACACTGGCTGCGGTGCGCGCGTCGGTGTTCTCGTCGTCGGTCAACATCTACAAGGCGATGGGCGGCGGCTGGGTCGTCGACGCCGACAAGATGACCGGCGACGCCGCGCGGCCTCCGGCGGAGCGCAGCACGGGCATGCCGCCGCTCTTCCAGGGCCTGTTAAGGCCCTAGGACAGCGCAGGCAGCGTCAGCGCCGCGAGATCGCGGCAAAGCTCGGCCAGAATTTCCCCCAGCGCGGTGTTCAGCGCGGCGACGTACCTGGAAACACTGCCTGACTCGAACGGGATGCGCCGCTCGTAGCCTTTGCTCCAGAACGGCGTGCCGCTGCCCGACGTCGCCTTTGACAGGTAGTACGTGATCTGCAGCACGGCGACCGGCTGCGCGCTGACACGCGCGTCGCCATAGATTGACCCGACGAAGCCTTCGAGCAGCCAATCGGATTCCGTCGGCACCGCCATGGGCAGCACGGTGCCGAAAACGCGTGCAGCACCGAGCGCCCGCACCGTCGCATCGCCGATGATGTTGCCGGGCGCGGCCAGGAATTCGTAGTAGTAGTCCGAGTCGTACTTGAGCTCGGCCTCGCGCGTAACGAACGAGCGGCCCCGATACGGCGCGGCCACGTTGACGGTGCCCATGCGGATGACACCCGGCTGCGGCTTCGCCACCGGCGGGGGCATCGCCGGCTCGAGCAGAAACGTGGCCTTGACGGGTGCGGTGCGCACGATGCTGCAACCGCCCACCAGCGCGGCGGCGGCGGCAGCACCCGCGCCCAGCACGAAATGACGACGTGACCTCATGGCTTGCGCTCCTGCGGCGGCGGTCCGCCGAATATCACATTGGCCGGATACCGCTTGGTGTCCTCGGTGAGATCGCGGAGGTTCTCGGTGATCTGCCGCAGGTTCTCGAACGTGGACGAAAGGTCGGGCTCCGCGCCCCCCAGCACGCGATCGAGGCGGCCGGTGATGCGTTCCAGGCCGGCGATGGTCTTGGCGAGCTTCGGATCGGACACCAGCGTGCGCACCCGCTCCATCGCCGCTGCGGTTTCCACCGGAATCTTCTGCCAAGCCGGATTGGCCAGCGTCTTGCCGAGTTCCGCGTTGGATTGCCGCAGTTCGACCATCAACGCCGACGCTTCGTCGGAGAGCTTCTTCATCTGCACGGCATCGAGCGTCTGGTCGAGCTTGCCCAACGTCTTGAGGGTGCGCTCGGACAGGCCCTTCGCATCGACGGCCAGCACCTGCTGGTTGACGGTCGTAAGCAGCTTGTTGACGTTGGCAATCGTGCCCTCGACATCGAGGCTCTGCAGCCGGTTCAGGATTTCCTGCGCCGCGTTGACGAACGCCAGCACCGTGGACGGCGCACTGGGGACGTAAATGTTGTTGGGCGTCCACGAGATCGGCAGCACCGGCGGCGGCGGATCGAGGTAATCCATCTCCAGATAGCTGGTACCGGTGATGCCCTGCGGCGCCAGACGCAGCCGCAGGCCCCGCTCCACTTCCAGCTCGGCGTTCACCGGACTGGTCATGTCGCCTGCTGCCGCGCGCCCGCCGACCAGCCGCGGCTGCAATTGCGCTTCCACCAGCACGTAGCGATAGCGTTCGGCGATCGGCAGGTCGAGCTGGTAGTAGACATAGGTGAAGCTGATCCTGGTGACCTCGCCGATCACCACGCCGCGCAGCTTCAGCTTGGAGCCGATATCAAGGCCCTGCACCGATTCCTTGAAATACGTTTCGATCGTGATGCGGCGCTCGAAGAAGCGGCCCGTGCCGATGATGAGCAGGACGGCGATCAGCGCGGCGATCGCGCCGATGACGAACAGTCCCAGCTTGAAGTAGTTGGCCTTCTGGCTCATGGCATGGCGGCGCGGTCAGGCCGCGGTGAGCTCGGCCTGGCGGTGGAAGAACTGGCGCACATAGGGATCGGTCGATTCGTCGCGAAGCTGTCGCGGATCGCCTGTGGCGATGATGCCCTTGACGCGTTTGTCCAGCATGATGATGCGGTCGGCAATGGCATAGATGCTCGCGAGTTCGTGGGTCACGATCACAAACGTGACGTTGAGGCTCTTCGACAGCCGGCGGATCAGCGAGTCGAGCTCGGCCGAGGTGATGGGGTCGAGGCCCGCTGATGGCTCATCGAGAAACAGGATCTGCGGATCGAGCGCCATCGCGCGGGCAATCGCGGCGCGCTTTTGCATGCCGCCCGAAACCTCGGCCGGCAGGTGCGCCGTGAATTGCTCCAGTCCGACCAGCGACAACTTCATCCGCCCCAGCAGCGTGATCTGCTCGCGGTCGAGTTCGGTGAATGCCTCGAGTGGCAGTGCCACGTTTTCCAGCAGCGTCATCGAGCCGAACAGCGCGCCTGATTGATACATGACGCCGAACTTCCGCATCAGCGCGTCACGCCGCTCGCCTTCCGCGGTCACCAGGTCCTTGCCCTCGATCAGCACGCGGCCCGCCAGCGGATCGTTGAGGCCGATCATCTGCTTCAGCAACGTGCTCTTGCCGCACCCTGAGCCGCCGAGGATCACGAAAACCTCGCCGCGCCGCACGTCGAAGGACACGTGCTCGAGGATCGCGCGGTCGTCGTAGCCCGCGGAAAGATCCTCGACCCGGATGATGACGTCGTCGGCCATGTCAGATGTTGAGCAGGAAGTAGACGAACGCGAAGACGCCATCCACGACCACGATGAGCACGATGCCGGTGACCACGGCGCGCGTGGCCGCGTCGCCGACCGCCGAGGCGCCGGCGCTGGTCTGCAGGCCGCGCAGGCACCCGATGCCGGCGATCAGGATCGCGAACACGAAGGACTTGACGAAACCCGCCATGAAGTCCTGCAGGCTGACGATGCCCTCCACCTCCTTGACAAACGTGACGAAGGGGATCGAGAAGGACAACATCGTGAATGCGCCGCCCAGCAACCCGACCAGCATCGCGAAGATGGTCAGCAGCGGCGTCATCAGCACCGTGCCGATGATGCGCGTGGTGACGAGAAAGCGCACCGGATCGAGGCCCATCGTGGTGAGCGCATCGATCTCCTGGTTGACGCGCATCGTGCCGATCTCGGCCGCGAACGCGGCGCCGGAGCGGCCTGCCAGCAGGATGGCCGTCATCAGCGGCCCCAGCTCGCGCAGCATCGAGAGGCCGATGAGATCCGCGACGAAAATCTCGGCGCCGAAACGCTTCATCGGCACCGCGGACTGGAACGCGAGGATGACACCAAGCAGGAAGGAAATCAGCGCGACGATGGGCAATGCATCCGCGCCTACGCGCTCGCACACCAGCGCCACGTCGCGCCAGCGCACCGACGACGGATGCCGCACGGCGTAGGCCAGCGCCGCCACCACCTGCCCGATGAACATGACCTGTGCGCGCATGTCGCGCAACAGGCCGGACGTGTCGCGGCCGATCTGCTCGATCGCGGGCCGGGCCGCCGGCGGCGGATCGAGATCGCGATCGAGGGACTGCGGATCGTATTGACGCAGCAGGTCGCCGAACGCCGGCTTGAGGTTGGTGACCTCGACGGCACCCGCGCGCGGCTGCCGCAGCAGGTCCACCAGCAGCGCCACGCCGGCGCCATCGCAATAGTCGACTGCGGCCGCATCGACGATGACGGGCCGCGCACCCGCGTCGCGCAGCGCCTTCAGCGCATCGCGCCAAACGTCGGGAATGGTTTGCGCGTCGAGCCTTCCGGACAACGCAAGAAGTACGCGGCCGTCGGAGGCGTCGGAGACTGCCAGGGCCGCGGCGCCAGGATATGCCAGCACAGGGGCGGCGCGAATGGACAGTTTGGGCACGGCAACGGGAGATTCGCGACGGGAAGTCACTGCAACGAGTTTATCACGCAGCCCATGCAATATCAGGGCTGGACGGGGGGCCGCCGCAGGCCGGGCGAGGGGCGGGTGGTGTAATATCCTGCCCCGGAACCGATTCCCTCTCACGCGGTCCTACGACCTGCACTCCTCGTCGTGGCGCCCGTTGCAAGGCTTCCCGGATTCGCGATCCCGGTTTCCCACACCCAACGGTTACGGAGTAGTTCGAACGTGAAAAACATTCTCCTTGCATTGTTCGTCGCCGCCGGCTTCGCGGGCGGCGCCATGGCGCAGTCGGCGCCCGGCACGCTTGGCAAGATCAAGGCCGCCAAGGCCATCAACGTCGCGTTCTCCGGCGATTCGCTGCCCTTCTCGTTCGTCGACGCCAACAACCAGCCGGCCGGCTACTCGATCGACCTGTGCAAGCGCGTGATCGCCCAGATCGCCCGCACGGTTGGCGAGCCCGACCTCAAGATCAACTGGATGGTAGGGTCGGTCACCGAGCGTCTCGCCATGGTCGCCTCCGGCCGCGCCGACCTCGAATGCGCGAACACCACGCAAACCCAGACGCGCCTTGCCAACGTCGATTTCTCGAACCTGATCTTCATCGACGGCGGCGGCTTCATCGTCCGCATCGACTCGACGATCAACAAGATCAGCGACATGGGCGGCAAGCGCATCGCCGTCCAGCCGGGCACGACCACGGAAACGCGTCTCAACGACACGCTGAAGCGCCGCCTGGTCAACGCCACGGTCGTGCCCATCACCGACGCCAACGCCGGCATCGCCATGCTCGAGGCGGGCAGCGTCGACGCCCTGGCCGGCGACAAGATCAAGCTGGTGGGCCTGGCCAGCCAGGCGAAGGAACCCGGCAAGATCGCGCTGCTGGCCGAGGAACTGTCCTTCGAGCCCTATGCCCTCGCGCTGCCGCGCAACGACTCGGCGCTGCGCCTGCAGGTCAACAGCGCGCTGACGCAGATTTATGTCGGCGGCGATATCGAAACCATCTTTGCACAGTGGCTTGGCAAGCTCGGACGGCCGTCCGGCCTGCTCGCCGCCATGTACCTGCTGAACGCGATCCCCGATTGACCGTCGCGTCCTGATTTCCTGGAGAAATTCAATGATGACTCGTACTTCCCTGCGCCGCTTCGGTGCAATCCTCGCGGCAGCCGCCGCACTCGCGCTGGCCGGCTGCAACACGCCGCCCACGTACCAG
>Ga0163153_10003277_pt1 | contig 21953 bp, 16 predicted proteins | sample OliLakLV19MP6IB1_FD_148629 | JGI IMG/M metagenome (GOLD analysis project Ga0163153, IMG submission 148629) | Freshwater microbial mat bacterial communities from Lake Vanda, McMurdo Dry Valleys, Antarctica - Oligotrophic Lake LV.19.MP6.IB-1 | ecosystem: Environmental > Aquatic > Freshwater >...
CGGAAGGCTCCTGTACCGCGTATCGTATGTTCAAGTCGGTGACATCCATTGGCGGTATATTTTGCTCAGCCCCTCAAAGAGTTACAGGCACTCGAGATGAAAATCTCCGGACGCTACTGCTTTTAAATACTGATTCGCTCAGGTTATGAAAGAGCCAACCCTATAAAATATTCAACCCAATAATCACATGCAACCGACTGCTTCGCTCACACTCTGCGGACGACTGACGCCCAGGTGAGAATCCAGCGATGGCCACTCCAAAAATGAAGCCCGTTGGGGAAATGAAAGGGTGCAGGCACCATCTCGCGGCATGTGGTGGATCTGCCATCCCGCTTCTTTCCCTCACGCAAAGCTCCGACACCCTCCCACCGATCAATCCACCATTTCCCTCGCCCCGCCTTGCCATTTGATTGTCCCTCTCCTACAATACGCTCCCTGCGAGGCTCCTCATGCCTTTCTCGCTTCATCCCCACCAACGCTTCCCTGTCTACTGCTCCGTCACATACCACGCTGGTCTCCTCCAAGGACGAGGCACTGTGTGGAACTTTTCGCTGAGTGGGTGGAAACTCTCGGGCGATGTTCCGGTACACGTTGGACAGACGTGTTCCTTGACCGTCTATTTGCCGATCGAAGGAAGCATCGTTGTGACTGCTGCGATTGTGCGATGGGTCCGGGGCCAGGAGTTCGGCCTGGAGACCTTGGCGATTGAGAAGCAGACGCATAGTCGGGTGGAGCACGTCATTACACGACTCGTAGAGGAATCCGGTCAGAACATAGAATGAGCGACGACCGCCCTAAACGTGGCAGCAGGAGTCTTGAGAAGGCGACCGTCTCCAACATGTGGGAGACCCCCGGCGATTGTGGAAGTGCAGCGAGTGGCGAAGGGGACGACGCACTAACAAGGAGCCTGCTATGGGATCAAGCGGCGAACACTCTGATTCCGCAATTCCTACGGGAGGTCCCAGTATGAACGTAAGACTCGCATTCGCGTTGCTCCCGCTCTTGCTTCTTGGCTCTCCTGTCTACGCACAAAGCCCTTGTTCAGAATGTCTCAAGGCAGCTGAAAAAGAGCTGAAAAAATGCCTCGATAATGCCATTAGCGCAGATGATAAGATTTCTTGTGAGGAGAATCGGGAAGCGGGAATGAAGGCCTGTGTGAAGGGTAACTGCACGATTGAAAGAGCCGAACGAGCTATACGTGATACTAGAAGCGAGCATGAGACGACAAACCGGCCAGGACTCACACCCTACACACCAACAAAGATCGAGTGGCTGGCATTAGACGTGAGATCCCAGCTTCAACAGGATGCCAGCGCCGACAGTCCGTTTTTTCTGTCCGTTGTTCACGTGGATCACGAGACACTCCTGATTTCAGTTCGGTATCTTCCCACCGTGAACCGAGAAATGATGAGCAGCACAATTGACTCTGCTCGGAAAATAATCATGTCCACGGCAAAAAGCTATGGGTGGGAAAACTGGGTAAAGATTCGGGAGCAGGTCGAGATGTCTCCGTTAAAAAAATGAGCATATCAATGCTGTCTGCCCCTTTCATCGAGCAGGCCGAAGAAAAGCGGGCGCAGGAGTAGAAGCCGAAGCAGAATGGGAAGGGGTTACCTCAACCTGACTATTCACTGGCATTTGTTTCGGGTGTGATCCTCTCCTGTCATAACAGGAGCCTCTTCCCGCGTTACGGGTTATTGCCTTTGGCGAGAACAGAGGAGAAAGAGGGCACGTCTTGTAGTGAGACATGAATACTGCTACGCACCCCGCCCTATGGCTCGTGCACTGGGAATTGAGTTCCCCGGGGCCGTGTACCATGTCACCAGTCGGGGCACCACCTGCCAGGACATCGTGGTGACGACCGCGATTGAGCGCAGAGGCGCTCCCGTCTCGCCCAGGTCGTCGACCGTTTGGGCTGGTTCTGCTATGCCTATTGCCTGATGGGCAATAGGCATCATCTCCTCGTCGACACGCCGAATCCAAATCTGTCCCTCGGGATGCGGCCAGGGTGGCCGACACTTGAAGCAGGCGGGACAGGCAAATGTACGATTACATTCAAGGTCTCAACCACTTGTCTCCCACGTTCTCGATCAGACCCCTATCACCATATTCCTGTCTGCCGTCACCCTGCTGCCCACACTTCCGACAACACCTCAGCCTGCTCCAGCACTATTTTCGTCGCTTGCTCCTGCTTGTCAGGCGGATAGCCGTACTTGCGAAGAATGCGCTTCACCAGGACACGGAGTTGCGCTCGCACGTTTTCCCTTACCGTCCAATCAATGGTGACGTTCTTCTTCACCATCTCCGCTAGCTCGCGAGCGATCTTGGTCAGCGTCGGCTCACCCAGCACCTTCACGGCACTGTCGTTGGTCTCCAGTGCGTCATAGAAGGCTAACTCGTCTTCGGTCAAGCCAAGCGTCTCACCCCGCGTATGAGCTGACCGCATGTGTTTCGCAAGGCCGATCAACTCCTCAATCACCTGGGCAGTCTCAATGGCCCGGTTCTGGTACTTCCGTATCGACTGTTCGAGGAGTTCCGCGAAGGAGCGAGCCTGCACGACGTTCCGCTTTAATCGAACCTTGATCTCACCAGCCAGGAGTTTGCGAAGCAACTCGACTGCAAGGTTACGTTGCGGCATCCCGCGAACTTCCGCCAGGAACTCGTCGGAAAGGATCGAAAGGTCTGGCTTCTTCAGTCCGGCTGCGGCAAAGATATCCACCACCGCTTCGGACACAAGCGCCTTTGAGATGATCTGCCGGATGGCATGGTCGAGTTCTTCGTCAGTCTTCTGCTCGCCTGGCGTATTCTTGGCCAGGACCGAACGGACGGCCTGGAAAAATCCCACATCGTCACGGATGCGGAACGTCTCCTCGTGTGGCACGGCAAGCGCGAAGGCTTGCGAGAGGTCGGTGACGGCGCGCAGCAGACGAGGTTTGCCGTCTTGCTGGGCCAGGATATGCTCCTGCGCCGCGGGCAACAGCGAGAGACGCTCTTGCGGTTTCCCAGTCATCCAGCGCGACCAGTCAAAGCCGCCTGCCTGCCGCGCCCCGCCCTTCTCGATGAGCCGCTTGAGCCGTTGGCGGCCAAAGCCTGTCTTCCACTCCGCTTCCATCTTCACAGCTTGTTCGCGTGTCGACGCCGGCTCGTAATGTGCAATCCGAACAGGCCGATCCTTGAATGTCCAATCTGAGGCAGTGCCCGCCTGGTGTTCCTGCCAGCGGCGTGTCAGGTTTTCGGTCTGGCCGATATAAAGGCTGCCGTTCTCGCACTCGATGGCATAGACGTAAAACGGGCTGGGCGGCGGCGCAGGCAGGTGGAAGAGCCCTTGGCAGATCTCGTACTTCTCCAGCATCACAGCCACGGCCTCGGCCTGATCGATAGCCGTCTTCCCGGTACCGCCGCTTTCCGTGTACGTCGCCAGCGCCTTTTTGAGTTCGTCGGCAAGGCCGAGGTAATCCACCACGAGCCCGCCGGGCTTATCCTTGAAGACGCGGTTGACCCGCGCGATGGCCTGCATGAGCCCGTGCCCGCGCATCGGCTTGTCCACGTACATCGTGTGCAGACTTGGCGCGTCGGAGCCCGTCAGCCACATATCTCGCACAATCACAATTTGAAACGGGTCCTTCGGGGCGCGAAACCGAAGCGCCATGTCCTCGCGCCGTTTCTTGTTACGGATGTGGCCCTGCCATTCCATTGGATCAGATGCCGACCCGGTCATGATCACCTTCATCGAGCCGAGTTCGTCCGTACCGCCGTGCCACTGGGGGCGCAACGCAGCGATCTCCCGGTACAGCTCGACGCAGATCCGGCGGCTCATACAGACCACCATCGCCTTCCCGTCCATTGCCAAAAGCAGGTTCTCGAAGTGCTCAACCAGATCCCGCGCGATCAGTTTGATCCGGTTGTCCGATCCCACCACGGCTTCGAGCTGCGCCCAACGGCTCTTAAGCTGTTCCTTGCGCTCGACCTCCTCCCCCTCGGTAGCCTCCTCGAACTCTGGATCGATCTTGGGCCGTTCCGATGCCTTCAGCTCCAGCTTGGCGAGCCGACTTTCGTAGTAGATGGGGACCGTGGCGCCATCGATGACCGCCCGCTGGATATCGTAGACGCTAATGTAGTCACCGAAGACGGCGCGTGTGTTAGCGTCGGTCTTTTCAATGGGCGTCCCAGTGAAGCCGATGAACGATGCGTTCGGCAGCGCATCGCGCATGTGCCGGGCGAAGCCGTCGATGAAATCATACTGGCTCCGGTGCGCCTCGTCCGCAATTACGACGACATTGCGCCGGTCCGACAAGACTGGCATGCGCCAGTCTCCCTCACCCTCCGCTACACTCCCCCCTCTCCCACTGGGAGAGGGCTGGGGTGAGGGTGCCGCCGAAGGCGGCAGGAACTTCTGGATCGTGGTAAAGACCACGCCGCCAGAACCGACCTTCAGCTTCTCGCGCAAGTCAGCGCGATCCGCCGCCTGCACTGGTGGCTGGCGTAGCAGATCATGGCAACGGGCGAAGGTGCCGAAGAGTTGATCGTCGAGGTCGTTACGGTCGGTAAGCACCACGATGGTTGGGTTGGCCATCGCCGGATGCAGGATCACGCGGCCTGCGTAGAAGGCCATCGTCAGACTCTTGCCCGATCCTTGCGTGTGCCACACCACACCGACTCGGCGATCCCCCGGTTCGCCACCAGGCTGGTGGCCTGACTTGTATTGGCCCAAGACATCTGCGGCCCGATGCTCCATCGCGCGGCGGGCTGCTCGCAAGGTTTCTTCGACAGCGACATTGACCGCGTGGAACTGGTGATAGCCCGCCATCTTCTTGGTGCGTTTACTGCCTGCCTGTGCGTGCCCGCCCGCAGACAGGCCACCCTCGTCCTCGAAGACGATGAAGTGCCGTACGAGATCGAGAAACCGTCGCTTTTCGAATACCCCCAGCAAAAGCACTTCAAGTTCAGATTTGAAGTGCTTTTGCCCCTCACCCCCACCCCCTCTCCCACTGGGAGAGGGGTGGCCGTCAGGCCGAGGTGAGGGTAACGGGGAAGCATAGTCTTCCTTCCCCGTTATAGTGCGCCAAGGCTTGAACCATTCCCGACCCGCCCCCAGTGAACCAATCCGCGCCTGCACCCCGTCAGAGATGATTAGCGCCGCGTTCGTCGTGAAGAGGGAGGGAATCTGCGCCTGATAGGTTTGGAGTTGCTGATAGGCGCTCCAGATCGTGGCGTTCTCATCAGCAGGGTTCTTCAATTCGATCACCGCGAGCGGCAGCCCGTTCACGAACAGCACCACGTCCGGGCGGCGCATGTGTTGCCCCTCGGCAACCGTGAACTGATTCACGGCCAACCAGTCATTTGCGCCGGGGTCATCGAAATCGATGACCCGAACGATTCCCCATCGACGCAAACCCTTACCCTCCGCTTCGCTCCTCCCTCTCCCCTTAGGAGAGGGCTGGGGTGAGGGTTGAAGGTATTCCACGAGGATACCTTCAATAAGCATACGATGCAGGGCACGATTACGTTCGACCAACGACGGTGCATCCACCCGCGTCAGCTTGCGGTAGGCGTCTTCCAGCGCCTCTGCAGGCAAGTCGGGATTGAGCTGTACCAGCGCCTGTCGCAACCGCCGCGCCAACACTACATCACGATAATTGGGGTCGCTGCGCTCGGCACCAGGCTCACCGTCCGCGATCTTGGGGCCGTGGAGTACGGCGTAGCCGAGTGCCTCCAGCCAAGCGAGAGCAGCTTCTTCGACGACGGATTCGGTGAAGTTCGACATGCGCAACTCAATACGCCATGAAGAGTCCAAATTCGCTACGGGGGACGATCGGTCGAAGGGCCTTCAACCGCCTCCTGTTTACGATTCTGCTTGGTTCAGCCGCATCTTTAAGTGCCGCGTCGGTAATCCAAGAGCTGTTCCATAGATCCAACTTCTTGCCTTCTACAAGGCCGCAGAGTTTCTCTTCGTACGCCAGCTTCGAATCAAAGGAATAGCTGATCCGTTGAAGCCAAACTTCAAGGTGTCCGTTGTTTGGAAGTTGTGCGAGCCTTCTTCGAATGCGATCGACGGCGACGAGCTTGTCGCTCATGGTTGGCAGCGTGCTCAGCAGCTTGCTGACAATTGCGGCACAGGCCGGAAAACATCGCGGACTGTTGTAGCCGATATCGATTGCAATGCTGATTAATTGCATCGGGGTTTGTACCGATTTTAGTGGCACGAGCCGCCCGTAGAACTCATCTAGGGCGGCAATCAAGCTCCCCGCATTGGGGAAATCGCTTCCATGATAGTGTATCAACAGCAGATGCTTCTGTAGGTTCCGATCTCCCTGTCTGCGTCGCATCCACTCGCGTTTGTCGATCTTGAGCGAACTCCCAACAACGGCTTGCGCACCAGTGGTCTTGGACACATTTAACTTGAGCCCGAGAGCAATAAGAGTCTCGGTCAACGCCTTCAAGATTATTTCCCCAACTTGAGAATCGTTCACGAAGATGCGGTAATCGTCTCGATACCGAAGAATCTGGAAGTCCGAGATCTTGTCCTTGTTCAACCGCCGGCTTAGCTCCAAGTCGGCGTAACCGAGAACTAACTCAGCGATCAGATCCACCAGTACAGACCCCTGAGGAATGCCATTGGTTTGTCCGTTCTGCATGTCTTGAATGCGACCATCAATCGCGTTGCCGATGAGCGCCTGATCATGCTTATTCGCCTTCGCCTTCGGCTTGCCGTGTACAGCCCATGCAACTGAGTGCGTGTAAACGGAGGCGTAGCAGTCTGCAATATCAGCATGTAGGACGTAGTTGAAGTCCAGTGCTAGCTGAATAGACTCCTGCTCAATCCCTTGCCACCAGTGGAGAATCTGGGCGCCTTGGTCCTTTCGCTTTGTGAGAGACTCTTGCGGGATGCTGAGGCATCTGAGCCTCGGATCATTCGCGAAATCCGCGAACCTCGACTGGATCTCAGCCCAAGCCTTCGGCTCGGTCATTAAATGTGCGAGATCAACGTAGATTACCGGGTGAATGAATTGAAACGGCCGCCATGCATAGCGACCATCCTTATTTGAGTAGATCGTGTAATTGACGTCTTCGAAGCTTCGCGGCTTCAGCTTGAAGCTAGCCAGAGATTTTCCCGAGAGGAGTTTTTCTACCGGCCATAGAACTCGTCCAAAGTCGAAATACGGCGGGAGGTCGAGTCGGCAATAGCTCTCCGGCTTAAGAAAGAATGAGCGGGCCTGATTAGCCGTCAGCTCTAGCACTGACCGCTCCGTATGCTTCCTTTTGGGCATGGCTTTCTTGGCCTTCACGCTGTAGCCCTCTCAATAATCCGTTTGGCATCTTCGATGCGCAGCTCGCCGGAGATGAGCTTGGGTAGCAGTGCCTCGCGGAGGGCGGCGAGGGTGCGTGATTCGTGGGTGGATGCAATGATGTGGTCTACCGCGGGGCGAGTCTGGAACGTAAATGCTTTAGTGACGCTTTCTGGAGGGACAACCACGCGATAGCGGGCCATCTCGCTCCAGCTTGTTCGTGGCATCCTAGTTCCGGTGGAACCCGCGTTTGTGTGTTCAACAAAGGTGTCGCTTGAGATGTGACCTAGTACAAATCCGAACCACTCCTCCGTGCGAGGAGTCACTACGACAATATCCGTCGAACAAACGCCGTCCACTGGAGCGACGCCGACCTTATGAAAGTAGGGGCGCAGCTTTCCAAAAAGGATCTCGCCTTTCTTGAATTTGAACTTGTTACTTTCCAATCCATCAGCAGCACCCCACTCTGAGAGCCCGATACAGCGTCTCGGCATGTGCTCTAGCGCAATGTAGGGAGTGGTCGGCTCCATATCGTTGGGTTGAACGCCTCGGCGCGGGTGATCAGCGATGTCGCCGAGCGTGCCAACCCCCCAACCCTTCGGAATCTCCCCCAGCTCCGAATCCTCGAAGGAGTCTGGGAAGAGGTCGGCGAGGGACTGGGGCAGGCCGGGGTCTCGGCCTTCGGCCTTGGCACGGACGGGATCGCCTGTCTGCGTGCGGGCCTTCCTATTTCGAGCTTCCATGTTGGCACGCACAGGCAGGAAGTCCACGAACCACGACCTGAAGAGCCCCCGTGCCATCGCCTCCAGCGTCTCGTTCATTCGCCTGTTCAACTCGATCTTGTCATCCAACGTGCCGAGAATGTGGGCGATGGCGCGTTGCTCGGGCAACGGCGGGATGCGTAGCTCGAAGTTGGGTACGTCAGCGCACCTCAAGCTGTCGAAGATGGCCCCTACGTTAAGGAACTTGCCGATCTGCTTCCACCACTCCGGCCCTTGAACCAGCCAGCGAAGGAACGGCGGGTACACCTTCACACCATCAGCACGAAGCAGGACGAGGTTCTGACCAAGCGCGAACTCCAGTCCGGTGGGCACGAATGCAGTCTCACCAGGATTGCAGCGACGAGACAGAACTACGTCGTTCGCGGCAGGCATTGCCTTTCGCGTCCAATCGACGAAATGCTCGCGCGAAATGCGACGAGCCTCCGACAGATCGATACGTCCGTCGCGTAGCTGCGGAATTGCGACATATGGATAACCCGCATCAGATGCTGGTGGCGTTCGATGATCGCAATCGATTAGCTTGACATGCGCCTCTCGAAGCGAGAGGGTGGGCCATTCACCTGCCATATTCCAGCTCCTTCAAAGTGGTGGCAATGGCGGCATCCAGCTTCGCGACCTCGGCCCGCTGTTCACACAGTGTCACGGTCAGCCACTGCATCACAGAAATCCTCCAATTAGTCCGACGACCTTTTGAACAAGCGATGCACAGCCGTTGATTGATGCGGCGCCTTTTATTGTCTCCCATGCTGATCGGATGATGCCCCGATTAGGTTCGGGCTTCGCAAGTTGCAACTGAATGGTCTCGATGTCTGCAACCAAGGTCATCTTCTCGGACTCTGGGGCTTCGGACGCGGTGATTGCATCTCGGAGTGCCACTAAGGACTGATCCGAGATCAGTGAACTTGGCGTTGATCTGATTTCCGTCGCCCAGGGTGATAATGTTCTGGCCCGTGGCCTCGATCTTGATCCCGTGAAACTTTGGCATCGTAAACTCTCCTGGTCCTTCGATCTTGTCGATACCAGCGGCTGTGGTCCTGAAGAAACTTGTGGAGGAGGGGATGACGGTGCCGCCAGGTGCTGTAAACGATTTTTCGATGGTGTCCTCCTCAACCCACCCTTGGCTTATGAGGTAGGTGAGGTTGCTCTGCACCTCAGGTTGGGTCAGGCCGTGCGCAATCTTGAGTTCTTTCTTGACGTCGCTGATTTTGACGGCCGAACCTTTCTTGCCTCGGCTGCTCGTAGCATTCGTGTTACGGTCGTAGAAGTATTGGAGCATGATGCGACGAATATCATTATTCGACGGCGGTACTCGGGCTGCTTTCCCCTTAGCCATAGCCCAATTCCTTCCCACCTTCGCTGGCGCTTCGGCGGACAGGCAGGTTGGCGGCGGTGGCAGCGCCCAGCTTCGCGGCTTCGGCCTGCTGCGGCAGCGTCGCCTGTCTACGTGCTTGCTTGCGCGTGGCAGGCAAGCACGTAGCGCATAGGTACACGGTGAGCCCCGTCATGATTGCTCCTCCCGTTCTTCGTCCCACTCCACGAGTTTGCGTCGCAATTCCTCTTTTGACGGCAGGTACAGCCGATATTCCTTGGCGTGGATATTGGCATGCTTAGGCAGAGTGATCTCCACCAGTGCGTCGTGCTTCTTCTTGCAGAGGATGATCCCGACGGTCGGGGATTCACCTTCCGTCTTCACGAAGCGGTCGAAGCGGTTGACATACATTTGCATCTGGCCCAGGTCCTGATGGGTCAGTTTCCCAATCTTGAGGTCGATCAGCACATAGCAACGGAGCAGGCGGTTGTAGAAGACGAGGTCCACAAAGAAGTGGTCCTCGTCGAACGTGAATCGTTTCTGGCGGGCTTCGAAGAGGAATCCCTTCCCGAGTTCCAGCAGGAACTGTTCGAGTTTGTCGATGATGGCGGATTCCAGACCGGACTCGGAGTATCGCGCCTGTTCATCAAGCCCGAGGAACTCTAGCACATAGGGTTCTTTCAGAAGGTCGTGCGGCCTGGCGATGGCCTGCCCTTCCCGAGCCAGCTTGCGGATTCCGTCCTTGTCCCGACTCAGCGCCAGCCGTTCATAGAGACTGGCATTGAACTGGCGCTTGAGTTCCGGCAGTATCCAGCCGCTGTTCGCCGATTCAATCTCGTAAAAAGAACGTTCCTGATCGTCGTTGATACCCATCAGGAACACATACTGGGACCAGCTCAACCGGAACGGCAGCGGCGTTTGCGCAACGCCCCGTTGTGCAAACGGCTCGATAGCGGACAATTTCCCAGACGGCATCTGGGATTTCTCATGAGGCTTGGGCTGCAATTTCACAGATGGCATCCGGGATTTTTCCGGGAGGCGATCACGATAGGTCAGGAAAAACTTGCGCATGTATTCAAGGTTTGACCGCGAAAAACCCCGCCCGAACTCCGCCGCGAGCCGTTCCGCCAACTCCCTGAGCACGTGTTTTCCATATTCGGCTCTGGCCGAACCCTGCTGTTCATGCTCCACAATACGACGGCCGATTTCAAAGCTCGTCAGTACTTGCAGGGCGTCCACGCTGCGAACAGCCGCCCTGCGCGCCGAAAGGATGAGGTCTCGGATATCGGCAAGAAGCGTGTCCACCCGCGCTGCCTGGGCGCCTGGATTCCGAATGGTTCGGCGTTTATCCGCCATGCCCAAGCTCCTTCCCGCCTTCGCACCCGCTTCGGCGGACAGGCAGGTTGGCGGCATCCAGCTTCACGGGCGCGATGTGCTTCTGTTTTGTCATGCTTGCGCCCCCGGCGAATCGTGCAAGGCCCTCTTGCACAATTTTCAATGAAGCGTGGCCGTTCGCGACACGTCGTTCGGCTGCGTCACGCATCGCCCACCTTTTCGAGCTGAGCGTCGAGGAATTTCCGGAGTTGGTTGCGGGTGGGCAATTCGAGCTGGTACTTCGAGACAAACAGACGATTGGGCAGGTCGGCGAGCGCGTATTCGACGAGTGAGTGATCCTTCCTCGTGCAAAGTAGCAGCCGATGGGCGGGTTGTCGCCTGCCGTCATCGCGTTGCGCTTGAACCAGCTGACGTAGGTATTGAGCTGGCCCAAGTGTTCATGCTTGAAGCCGGCCACCTTGAGCTCGATCAGCACATGGCACTTCAAGACACGATGGTAGAAGACCAGGTCGATGAAACCGTGCGTATGGCCGATGAGGATGCGTTTCTGGCTCGCCTCGAAGCAGAAACCGTGGCCGAGTTCGATCAGGAATGCTTGCAGCTTGTCGAGTAACGCGTCTTCGAGATGCGACTCTCCCATCGCTTCTTGCGAACTGAGGCCCAGGAACTCGAACACGTAGGGGTCTCGAATGCTGAACTGGGGCTCGGCGGCTTCGGCGCTTGCTTGCACCAATGCTGCGAGTTTTTCGGGGTTCTTCGACAGTCCTGAACGCTCGACGTAGAGCGCGCCAATCTGGCGTTGTAGTTCGCGAACAGACCAGTTACCGCGCATGGCTTCTACTTCGTAGAACGCGCGTTTGAGCGGATCAACGACTGACATGAGCTCGGCAAAGTGCGAGAACGACAGCTGTGTGACTAGCCGTGCCGGATCGACTGTCGAGTTGGGAATTGCCGCTTGGCGCTGTTTAGCGAGTGCGCGGGACGTTATCGAAGCCGGCATCGGCAATTTGGCAGACAGCGTCTGCCAAAACCCCGCAAGGGGCAACGCGGCTTGAGATGTGGCAGACAGCGCCTGCCACATTCGTGGGTAGGTCACATAGAACAGCCTGCACTGGCGCAAGGTTCGCGGAGCAAGACCGCCGATACGCGCGGACGCGAGCCTCTGTGCAAGTACATCAAGCAGCTTAGCGCCGTACGCTGCGCGGTCACTGCCATGCTGCTCGTACTCGCGGATGTAGCAGCCGATTGCCCAGTTTCTGGCCGTGACGGCGATGTTCACTGCCTTGCCCGCCTGAATGGCACAGCGCTCATGCACCTGGCCTATGGCGGCGACCAGCGCCTTGAAGTCAAGCGTCCCCGACGCCACACCAGAAGATACGCCGCGAGTAACCTTCGTTTGCTTCTTCTTACCCGTCATACCCCAATTCCTTCAGATTCGCGGCAATGGCGTCGTCCAGCTTCACGGCTTCGGCCTGCTGTCCCCGCAGCGTCGCGGCGAGCCGCTTCATTTTTTCATCGAACGGCTTGCCGTCGTCCTCGATTGCCTCAGCGCCCACGTAACGGCCAGGCGTGAGCACGTGGCCGTGCTTGCGGATATCATCCAGGGGCGCGCTTCGGCAAAACCCTGGTATATCCACATAAAAGCGCGCCCCTGGACCCTCACCCCCAGGCCCTCTCCCAGGGGGAGAGGGCGGATGGCAAGCATTGGCGATTTGCTGCAGAATTCGCTCAGTGTTGTCGAAGAACTCTTCGTTTTGGACGCGTAGAACCGTCATGCCTACGGACTTGAGATAGGCATCGCGTGTCTTGTCTTTCTTGGCTTGACGCGATTCACGATGACCTTTGCCATCGAGCTCAATGACAAGCTTATGGTCGTTGCAGAAGAAGTCCGCGATATAGTCGCCGATCTGGTGTTGACGACGAAATTTTAGATTCGCGCAGCGCCGATCCCGAAGCAGTTCCCACATGATCGTTTCGGCGGGGGTCTGCTTATTCCTGAGTTCCCTAGCCGCCTCGACCAGCCCGGAGAAGTTGAACCCTCCCCTATAGTGCCCCTCTCCCCCTGGGAGAGGGTGGCCGGAGGCCGGGTGAGGGTCACCTCGCCAGAGGTGATAGGTACCGGCGATCTTGGCGAGGTCGTTGTCGGTCAGCTCCCGGTGCGTGCGATCTACCAAAGTTCCCATCTTGCGTGCATCGATGAACAATACCTCGCCTCGTCGGTCTCGGTATCCCTCACCCCTAGCCCCTCTCCCACTGGAAGAGGGTGGCCGAAGGCCGGGCGAGGGTTTGTCGCTCTTGTCGCGGCAAATGAACCACAGACAGACCGGGATCTGCGTTGAGTAGAACAATTGACCCGGCAGCGCGACCATGCAATCCACGAGGTCGGCCTCGATGATGGCTTTGCGGATTTCGCCCTCGCCTGACTGGTTGGACGACATGGAACCATTGGCGAGCACGAAGCCCGCGAGCCCGGTGGGTGCGAGATGGTAGATGAAGTGTTGCACCCAGGCGTAGTTGGCATTCCCCGCTGGCGGCACGCCGTAGACCCAGCGCTTGTCATCTTTGAGCAGTTCGCCGCGCCAGTCGCTGTCGTTAAAGGGCGGGTTGGCCAACACGTAGTCAGCCTTTAAATCAGGATGCGCGTCATGGTGGAAGGTGTCACCGTGGCCGATCTGCGCGTCGATGCCTCGGATGGCGAGGTTCATCTTGGCGAGCCGCCAGGTGGTGTAGTTGGAATCCTGGCCGTAGATGGAGATGTCGCCGAGCTTGCCGCTGTGGGCCTCAATGAACTTTTCGCTGCTCACGAACATACCGCCTGAACCGCAAAAGGGGTCGTACACGCGGCCCTTGTAGGGCGCGAGCATCTCGACCAGTACGCGCACCACACTGGAGGGGGTGTAAAATTGGCCGCCGCTCTTGCCTTCGGCGCTGGCGAAGCGAGAGAGAAAATATTCATAGACGCGGCCCAAGGTGTCCTTGGCACGGTCGGCGGTATGGCCAAGGGCGATGTCGCTGACCAAATTGATGATCTGTCCGAGTCGTACCTTGTCGAGGCCTATTCGTCCGAAGTCTTTCGGCAGCACAGTCTTGAGAGAGGGGTTGTCGCGTTCGATTGCGGCCATCGCATCGTCGACCAGTGTGCCGATGGTCGGTTGGGGGGCGCTGGCTTTGAGATAGGACCAGCGCGCCTCCTTCGGTACCCAGAAGATGCTGGCGGCTTTGTATTCGTCGGGATCTTCAGGGTCAGCGCCCTTCTTGCGCTGCGTTTCAAGCTCGGCGTGCTTGGACTCGAAGGCGTCGGATATGTACTTCAGAAAGATCAGGCCGAGGACGACGTGCTTATACTCCGCCGCATCCATGTTGTTGCGGAGGCCGTCAGCCATCTGCCACAGCTTGGCCTCGAAGCCGAGATTGGCGCCGGTCTCTGCCTTCAAGGCTGTCCTTTCTTTAGGCGCCATTGGTCGTGCTAGTCCTCCCCACGTGCAAGCAGAAATTCATCCCTGCGATTGCGCGGAAGAATACCCCTTTCCCCGTGGGAAAGCACCCCGCCTTTTAAAGGGGGTCTTCGCACCTTCAAGTGGGTCATTCTTTGGTCTGACCCTCTACGATCGCCTTGGCTGAGGCGGCGATCCAGGCATTCCCCACCGCTTGAAACTGTGCAGCTTCTGGCGCAGAGTCGCCACATGAAGAACCCTACGTCAATCCGCACGCTGTTCTCGTTACCTGGCTTCGTCGCGACCTCTCGGTTTGTCGGCCTCTGCGGTGACCGTTACGCCAGGGTCCTGGCAACCTCTCGGCTGGCGGCTTCCGTATATACGTCCAGTTCGAACGCTGGCGGGTCTCCAGCGAGCGGAGTTTTCAGGGTCAAGTCTTGTAATCATACATAGCGAAGATTGTCTGTGGGCGGCTGAACCAAGGACAAGCTCGAGAGTATGTTCGTGTCGGGACCGTGTCTGTCAGCGATCACGTAGGCCACGCCGGTGGAGACTGTGACTCTCATGTCCTGAGCGGTTGAGGTTGAAGATGCTGAATAGGCGCATGCAGCCATGCGCCGGCTCACGAAAGGGGTATTTACAGGAACCCGAAGGGCTTGATACTGTCGGCCTCCTTTGCCACGAAGAGTACATCGGAAATGAACGTCGTTCATGATTATCACCTCACAAACCTGCAACCAGGCTAGCCCCCTCGTCTGCCCTATAAGGAGCCACCCAACATGAGTGACGCCAAAGACCGGACCCTCCCATTGAATGTGCGTCTGAAACCCAGCGAGTGCTCCGTGCACCCACGCGCCACGAACTATACCAACGTCGCGGTGGCCCAGGGGATCTGCTATCTCGATTTCGGGTTTATTGATCCGGCGCTGCTGGCCGCCATCGCCAGGACGGCGAAGGACGGCCAAGCGGCCCCGAAAGGCTTGGAAGGACACCTTGTCACCCGCGTAGCGATGGGCGTGGATGTATTGGCGCGATTGCATCAGCAAATTCAGCAAGTCCTAGTTGGCCTGCGCGATGTGCGGCAACCAAAGCCGAAGGCGTAGATCGGCGAGAAACTGGAAAGGATGGCGGCATGAAAAGGCAATGGTTATCTGTTCTGCTGGTCGGTCTTCTTCCCGGGGTGCTCTCGGCCTGTATTTCCTTTGCTGAGACACCGGGAGAGAGGTTTCATAAAATAATGAATGAAATGGATGAGTTGTGCGTGAACAAGAAACTGATCGCGACAGATTCACGCTGCATTCTGCCGAAGCTGCAACCAGCTGATCCATTGGCCACCGAAGAAGGCCGTTTCGCCCATTCCATCAAGACTCCGAATCCTGTGTCGGAAGACAGTGGCTACAAACCTGGGATGACGCCCGAACAATACTTTGACCATCTCTGTAAGACCGAGGCGGGCGAGTTCATCTACAAGACGGTGGAGAATGTGGAAGGGTTCTATATGATGCGGTCGGGCATGAGGGTCCCGTATGGAAACAACCATCTCTATGCACTTGAAAACCCCTATGGAGGCTCAACGGAAAGTAATGAGCCGGAGATCTGGTTCGTGAAGCCGTCTCGCTATTTATTTCTGGAAACAATGGGACTTTCTCGCAATGATTCAGAGAGGCAACAGGTACATTCTGCCATCCTTACTGAGCCAGAATCGAACGCCAAATATGCCAGATATTTCGGATATGACGGAAGAGATCGAGGGACGATGCAGAAAGTCTATGACGCTAATCTAAAGAGCCGCTATGGGTACACTTGGCGGGGCATTACACGACCACACGATAGAGAACTGGGTATTGCAGGTGGAGAGGCAATAATTCTTGACCTTCGAACACAAGAAATTCTGGGTGTCTACCGTGGCTATGCCAAGTTCGAGATCAATGAAAAGATGGGAGCCGCTGGGTTTCAATGGGCAAGAGCGTGTCCTGTGCCGCCTAATATGGGGGGAGGAGCGCATTTGGGGTTCATTGTGAAAGTGTTAAGACCGCTTGACAAACCTTTGCTGAAGTAGGGAGGCGTCTATCATGCCCGCAACTGATGTAACAGCCTGGCTGCAGTTTGCCATCCAACAAATGGCTGCTGAAAGTTACCTCAATGGGTTTTCATTTAGCGATACAGACGAGTTGATTAGACGTCTCAAGCTCGGCAATAACAACAATCCGCTCAATGGTCCCAATGATCCCATCATGCCAGGCAATACGCGCTTTGTAGATCTAACTGGAGTGCCCAACGCCAATCAAGTCATGGGCAGTGCCCAGGCATTTGTAGATCGTTACCAAATAGTCGACCATCATGCCAACGATGCCACCGGCTTTTCGGCGACGCTGATGCAAGAACGTGGCACCACCAATTTTACTTTGTCGTTCCGCGGCACCGAATATCCCAACCAGAGTCAAGGGGGCGATTGGGAACGCGATGGGTTACCCGGGGCTGATGGCGAGATCTTTTTTAAAGGCTTTGCCTTCGGTCAATTGGTCAGCATGGAGAAGTATTATCAAAAGCTCAAAGCGGATGGCTGGTTGCCGCAGGGCGCAACGTTGAATGTGACGGGCTATTCCTTAGGCGGCCACCTGGCGACGGTCTTCACGGAGCTGCATGCTGCTGAGATTCAGCGCACATACACGTTCAACGGTGCGGGCCACGGTGACATTGCGGGAGGGACTCCTGGTCTCCCGGAAGGAGCCCGTATTGCTGAGATGTTGGAGTATTTCTCGGACCAGCTGATAGGTCAGGGGTTGGGTGATCAACCCTTTGCAAGCGGAGCCACAGACAATCTGTATACGGACTCGCGATATCAGACCTCGCTCCAGGCCGTGTTCTCGCAGTATCAGCCAACTTCTCAGGCCCTGTCAGATATTCCGCGAAGTGATAGTGCCTTTGCCAAGATTACCCAGATAGTGGGCCATGCGACACAAGGGGACACGGAATATGTGGCGAATTCCGGCAACCATGCGGCGGAAACGAGTGTTTACATCGAGGACCAGCCGGACTTCGATGGATTCGGTGGTTTTTTTGGTACGAATGGTGAGTACGGTACCACGCACAGTATCACACTCATTGTCGATTCGCTTGCCCTACAGGAACTCTTTCAAACGCTGTCGCCCGCACTCCAACCAACACAGATTGAGGCTATCTTTACGGCGTCATCGAATGACACGGCTACGGGCACCACAGTGGGATTGTTTGGATCGGCTGAAGCCAAACCGTTGGAAAATTCCCTCGATGCGCTGCGGCGTCTGTTCCTGACCGGACCAATCACGGAGACACCGTCAGACCCCGCGACCGGTGGATTTGGAAATCTGGCGAATCGCAACAAGTTCTACGAAGGTATTGCCACAGTGAAAACCGCCCTGGCCGGTGGAACCGTCACAATCGAACCGTTCGTGGAGTTGAATGCGCAGGGTACGGCGGCGGTTCGACTTGCACCGTCCGAAGTAATGGCAGTGGCCTTGGAAAATACCGATCGAGGCCTAGCATTTCGGTATGCCTTGAAGAACCTCAACACCTTCGCTGTGATCAGCGCAGATTATACCGCCTTGGGTCATGCCTCGAATGGGGCGCTCACGCTGTTCGATCCGGCAACCGGCTTTGGCGACCTCACAGAGCAGTATCTCACTGACCGTGCGGCGTTCTTGGAAGAAAAGATCGAATTGAATTTGCTCAACAACGAGAAGTTATCCGGCAACATCCACTTCAAAGATTTTGTCTCTAATGGGCTGGAGATCACGACGGCGGTAGATCTCCGTGTGGATCAAGAGTTTCTCTTTGGCTCAGACAGCGATGAAGGAATCGGCGTGCTCGTCGGTGGCAGTAAAGATGATCATCTCTATGGGGGTGGGGGGAATGATTTGCTTGAAGGTGGAGACGGCCGAGATTATCTGCAAGGTGACGACGGCATCGATCGGCTGGATGGCGGGACCAAAGCGGATAGGATGGCGGGCGGAGCGGGTAACGACTTTTACATCGTCGATGATGTGGGCGATCAGGTCGTCGAGGGACTGAACAATGGGACGGATCGAGTGGAAAGCTCGGTCAGTTTTACCCTCAGCGCCAATGTCGAACATCTGACATTGACGGGCACTGCCGATCTGAACGGGACGGGGAACGAACTGAACAACGATATCACCGGCAACGATGGCATCAATCGACTCGACGGCCAGGGAGGCACGGATCATTTGATCGGGGGAGATAAGGACGATATTCTCATCGGTGGAACCGGTGATAACGATCTGCTCGAAGGCGGGGCAGGGTTCGATACCTACATTTATAACGCCGGGGATGGCATCGATCAAATCGAGGATTCAGACGCCACGGGCAAGATCGTCTTCAACGGTGGACTGCTCCAAGGCGGGATCAGCACCGATGGCGGCGCTACCTATGTGAGCCTGGATGGCACCGAGACCTATGTCCTCTCCGGCGGCCATCTCATCGTCAACGGCGTGCTGACGGTCAATGCCAATTTTCAAAGCGGGCAGTTTGGGATTCAACTCGACGACCTGTCGGAATATCCAGCGGACATGGGGGTGCCGACGGGGCCATTTGTGTTCGTGAATACCCTTACCGCAGAAGATGTGAATGGCTCTCTGCCGGAGCTCCTCAATGGCCCCGGCGCCGTCTATGGAAATAGTGGCAACAATGTCATCCAAGCCGGGTTTAGGGCGTTGGGCGATTTCAATGATCTGTTGGATGGCGGCGCCGGCAACGATACGTTGATCAGTGTGGGACAGGACTATTTAATCGGCGGGCCGGGGAACGATTATGCGTATCTGCATGCTGGCGGTGTCTTTCTCGGCGGGGACGACGCGGATGTCATGGCCGCGGATACCAACATCATCAACTTCACGCTCCGGAGTATTGGGTCGGGTGCGCATTACGCCGATGGGGGTGCGGGGAATGACGTCTTGATGGGCGCGCTCGGTGTGGACGTGCTGAAGGGCGGGGAGGGCGATGACCAGCTGTGGGGAGAAAATCGATCGGACGGATGGCTCGGGCGCGTGGCCAACGGGCAGGGCGGCTTTGTCGACCTTGCGATGCCCGCCTTCTTCAGTTCCACAGGCGCAGCGGACTATCTCGATGGCGGCGCGGGGAATGATTATCTTCGGGGCGATGCCGGGAACGACATCCTGTCTGGCGGCGCAGGCAACGACCAGATTTTCGGAGACGATGAGGCCGGGTACCTGGTAGTGCCGGGCGACGATATCTTGGATGGTGGGGTGGGCGATGATCTTTTGGCGGCTGGAGACGGGGCCGATTCGTTATCGGGAGGGGCGGGAATCGATCTGCTGTTTGGGGATAAGGGTGACGACATCCTTGATGGCGGGGATGGTGCCGATACGTTGCACGGCGGTGATGGCGTGGATGCATTGTTCGGCGGTGGCGGGAATGATTTGTTATTCGGCGATAGCCTCAACAATCAGTTTGCGGCCGGTACGGCCGGTGGGGCCGATTTCTTAGATGGGGGTGATGGGAACGACGAACTCCAAGGCGGTGTGGGGGCGGACCAGCTGTTTGGAGGAGCAGGCGATGATCTGCCCTTCGGACAAGAGGATAATGATACCCTCTTTGGCGATGAAGGGAATGACCAATTGGCAGGCGGTCTTGGCAACGACCTGCTGCGCGGCGACGCGGGCGATGACCTGCTGAACGGCAATGAGGGCGACGACACACTCTTTGGCGACGAGGGCAACGATGCCATCGCGGGCAATGACGGGAACGATTCGTTGGTTGGCGGAGCCGGCAATGACATCCTGGAGGGTGGCAAGGGGGCCGATGCGCTCGTCGGCGGTGCGGGCAACGATGTCTATAATTTTAGCCTGGGCGATGGACAGGACACGATCACGGATACGGCGCTGGCCAGCGAAGGGAATTTTATCAATTTTTCCCCCGGTATCACGCTCAGCTCGCTGACCTTTAATCACGACCAAGCCACACAGACCTTGACCATTCAGGTGGCTGGCGGAGACTCGCTTCATCTGCTCGGTTTCGATCCGAATACATTCAACTATGTGGTGGAGACATTGCACTTTGCCGACGGAACGTTTGTGGCGTTAGCCGATCAGCTCCCGTTACCAGGGGGCCTGATCGAAGGTACCGATGGCGACAATGTCATCCGCACAGGTTCCACTGCCGACACGATTTTTGCCGGAGCGGGCGACGATGTGGTGAATGCAGGGGCTGGAAACGATGTGCTTCTCGGCGGGCGTGGCAATGATGTCCTGGCTGGTGGTCTGGGGCAAGATCGTTATGTGTTCAATGCCGGTGATGGTTCAGATCGCGTGTCGGATGCTCCAGGGGAAGGCAATCGATTAGTGTTCGGGCCAGGAATATCCGTCAGTTCCATGACGCTGGAGCGCGGTATAGGGAATTCACTATCGGTTCTTACCGGGGTGGCTGGCGATGCGATTCAAATTCTTGACAACCTCGAGGGAACTCTTGAGCCCTCCATTGACGCGCTTGAGTTTGCCGATGGCGCCACCCTGTCCATCGAAGAATTGCTCGCCCGCGGGATTGAGATCATCGGCACCGCAGGACCCGATACTTTGACAGGGACGCATCTCATCGATCGGATCTCTGGCGGCGCCGATGATGACTTCCTCGATGGCGGGCTGATGGCGGATATCTTGCGTGGTGACGAGGGAAATGATCATCTATTTGCTGGAGACGGGGATGATCAGCTTGATGGTGGCGCTGGTACTGATGTGCTGAATGGGGGAGCGGGACTGGATACCTATGTCTTCGGTCGGGGGTCTGGGCAGGACATGTTGCAGGATTCACCGGTCGAACAATCCGGTCCGAATACGATTCAACTCACCAGCGGCATCAGTCCCGATGAGATCCGCCTGCAGGTTCGACAGTCGGAGGACGGCTTCGATGTGGTCTTGACGATCAACGGGACGGAGGACGAACTCACGCTCCTCGGCGTGGCTGATCCTAGCCTGCTGCCGATCGACCAGATTCTCTTTGCCGACGGAACGAGTTGGGATACGTCCGAGATGTTGTCTCGTATCGAGGGGTTACGCCACACGGCTGCGTCTGCCGGCAGTTTCCTGGAAGGCACGGGATTTCGTGATGAATTGATTGGGGCGCAAGGCAATGATCACTTGGATGGACTGGGTGGTGCCGATCGGATGGTCGGAGGGGCGGGGGACGATCACTACTGGGTCGACGATCACGGCGATACAGTGGTGGAGCTCGGCGGGGAAGGTACTGACACGGTGTTAAGCCAGATCAACTATACGCTTCCGGAGCACGTTGAAAATCTGTTCCTGCGGACGACGGATTTGCCGACCACAGACCCAGTTCGTGGTGAGGGGAATGCAGGTGACAATGTATTGCTCGGGAATTTTGTAAATAATGTGCTCATCGGTGGCGCAGGAAACGACACATTCTGGGGCGGATTCAGCATCGGTAGTATCTATGGGCCGGGCGACGATGATCTGTACGGTGGCGCCGGGAACGATAGCTATGTCGTGGAAGGAGATTTCAACGGCTTCGATACGATCCATGATGTGGCGCTCCCCGGAGAGGGGAACCGCTTGCAATTCGGCACGAGCGTTCGTCCGGACGATGTGGTGTTTGTCCAGGAAGACTCAACGCTGCGGATCACGAACGGTGGAGGAGCAAATGGGGCGAATTGCTTCTACGGTTGACTCCGGTTAGCCAGTTCGCGCAAGGTTAGGGGGGCTTTGCGGGCCGAGATTCCGAGCAACGTCTGAAACGCAGCCATCGGAGTGTTTCGCCGATTGAAGCGAAACACAAA
>Ga0163153_10003278_pt1 | contig 21947 bp, 16 predicted proteins | sample OliLakLV19MP6IB1_FD_148629 | JGI IMG/M metagenome (GOLD analysis project Ga0163153, IMG submission 148629) | Freshwater microbial mat bacterial communities from Lake Vanda, McMurdo Dry Valleys, Antarctica - Oligotrophic Lake LV.19.MP6.IB-1 | ecosystem: Environmental > Aquatic > Freshwater >...
AACGTGAGGATGCGTCAGGCCAACGTGGAGCGGTCCAAGGTGGACTTGAGCCGGACGACCATCTACGCGCCGATTGATGGGATGATTCTCACGCGCAAAATCGAGGTCGGGCAGACGGTCGCCGCCAGCTTGAATTCGCCGACGCTGTTCATCATCGCCAATGATCTCGCGAAGATGCGGATCGAGGCGGCGGTGTCCGAAGCGGACGTCGGCAACGTGACCGAAGGACAGACGGTGAACTTCACGGTGGACGCCTTCCCGTCGCGCAAGTTCCAAGGCAAGGTCCAGCAGGTGCGGTTCGCCGCGAACACGAATCAGAACGTCGTCTCCTACACGACCATCGTCGGGGTGAACAACTCCGACCTTAAGCTGCGTCCCGGCATGACGGCCAATGCGAGCATCATCATCGCCGAGAAGAAGGGCGTGCTGCGCGTTCCGAACTCCGCGCTGCGCTTTCGTCCGTCTGCGGGAGCAGTGATTCTGGGCGCCACCAATGCGCCTGCGTCCACGAAGCCGACGGTGGAAGCGGCCACCAGCGGGCCGTTTGCCGGACTGCCGATTCCGCCTTGGCAGGGCAAAGGCGAACGCCGTCGTCCGTCTGATGAAGAACGCACGGCTTACGAGGCGTCGCTCACGCCGGAGCAGAAGGAAAAGTATCAGCAGATTGTGGCCGAGATGCGCGCCCGCTTCGCGCAAGGAGGCGGACCCGGTGGCGGTGGCGGCGAAGGATCAGGTGGCGGCGAACGCCCGCGTCAGCGCCGCAGCGAGCCGGAAGGGCCGCGCACGCAGACCATCTATCTGCTGGAGAAGGAAACTTCCGCGACCGGCTCGGAGAATCCCGCTTTGAAACCGGTGACGGTGAAGCTGGGCATCTCCGACGGCACGAACACCGAGGTCATCGAGGGCTTGAAGGAAGGCGACGTGGTCGTGGTGGGCACCGTGAGTGCGGCGGCCACCGCTGCCGGACCGGCGGCTCCCTTTGGCAGCCCGTTCGGCGGCCCAGGACGGAGATAGCGGCGTAGCCCGACTCCACTTTGAATCCATTCGCATTCGCAACGTGAGCACGCCTGTCATCCAGCTCGAAGACTTTCGCAAGACCTACATCAGCGGCGAGATGCAGGTACATGCCGTGCGCGGCGTGACGCTGACGATTCAGCAGGGAGAATTCGTCGCGATCATGGGCGCGTCCGGCTCGGGCAAGAGCACGATGATGAACACCCTCGGCTGCCTGGACCGCCCGACCAGCGGGCGCTTCCTTCTCGACGGCGTGAACGTGGTCGAGCTGAACCGCGACGAACTGGCGGACCTGCGCAACCGCAAGATCGGGTTCGTCTTCCAAGGCTTCAACCTGCTCTCGCGAACCACCGCGCTGGAGAATGTCGAGCTGCCGATGCTTTACTCGCGTCCTCCACTGCCCAACCGCGAACAGAGCGCCCGGGCGATGAAGGCTCTGGAGATGGTCGGCCTTGGTGATCGTTACGATCACACGTCCAGCCAGCTCTCCGGCGGACAGCAGCAGCGCGTGGCCATTGCGCGCGCGCTGGTGAACGAGCCGAAGCTGCTGCTTGCGGACGAGCCGACGGGCAATCTGGATTCGCGGACCAGCATCGAGATCATGGGCATCTTCCAGCGCTTGAACGAACAGGGGATGACGGTCGCGATGGTCACGCACGAGCTGGACATCGCGCGCTATTGCCGGCGCGTCGTCGTCATGCGCGACGGCCTGGTGCGCAGCGATGAACAGGTGAAGGATCGTCTGCTCGCCTCCGAAGAACTGGCGGGGCTGGATGCGGAACAGAAGGCCGTGCAGCTGGCTTGAAAACAATTTCCAATGGCCAATGACGCTATGACCAATGACGCAATGGGTGCTCGTGAAGTGCTCCCCCGTCGCCCACGGGCCTTGTCCCTTCAAACTGGGTCATTGAACATTGGACCCTGGTCATTCCCACTATGATCGCCGTCTTCAAAATCGCCCTGCGCGCACTGCGTCGGAACATCCTGCGATCGTTCCTCACCATGCTCGGCATCATCGTCGGCATTTCGGCGGTGATTGTCGGCGTCAGCATGGGCACCGGCGCGAAGGCCGAAGTGGACAAACGCATCGCCAGCATGGGGCAGAATCTCCTGACCATTATGTCCGGCAACATGTCGCGCGGCGGCGTGCGCGGCGGGTTTGGCATGGCGCCGAATCTCAACCCGTCCGACTACGAGGCCATCCGCAACGAGGTCTCCGGCATTGCGGCGGCCAGCCCCGAAGTGCGGACCTCCGGACAGATCGCCGTCGGCAACCAGAACACCTCCGTGCAGGTCTCCGGCGTCAGCGAGGAATATCTCGCCGCCCGCTCGTGGCCGCTTCAGGGCGGCGATAACTTCACCGAGACCGATGTCCGCAATGCCAACAAGGTCTGCCTCATCGGCGCGACCACGGCCAAGACCCTCTTTGGCGAGAACACTGATCCCGTCGGCCAGGTCATCCGCATCAAGAGCGCACCCTTCACCATCGTGGGCTGGCTGGAGGCGAAGGGCTCCGGCAGCTTTGGGCAGGATCAGGACGACATCATCCTCGTGCCCTACACGAGCGTGATGAAACGGCTCTCGGGGGACACCCGGTTCCGCTCCATCTTCGTATCGGCCGAATCTCCGGCGGCCATCGCGGACGTACAGGAGCAAATCACCGAGCTACTCCGTCAGCGCCATCAGATCACCGAGGGCAAGGAGGATGATTTCATGGTCCGCACGCAGCAGGAAACATCCGACTTCTTCAATGCCAACAACCGCATCATGACGATCCTGATCGGCTTCTTCGCCGGCATCTCGCTCGTGGTGGGCGGCATTGGCATCATGAACATCATGCTGGTCAGCGTCACCGAGCGGACCCGCGAGATCGGCATCCGCCTCGCCGTCGGCGCGCGCGGCCGCGATGTATTGCGACAATTCCTGACCGAGGCGGTCCTGTTGAGCGTGTGTGGCGGTGCGCTGGGCATCGCGACGGGTTACTGGCTGGCGCCGCTGCTCACCAAGTTTTTCCAGTTTCCCACGCTCATCTCGACCAGCTCCGTCATCATGGCCTTCAGCGTCAGCGCCATCATAGGGATTGTCTTTGGCTTCTTCCCCGCGCTGAAGGCGGCCCGCCTCGATCCCATCGACGCGCTGCGCTACGAGTGACGGACACTCCAGAAACAACTCGTCCGTCCAAACTGTTCGGCAGGCGTCTCTCGCGGTAAATGAAGGAGAGCCAGTAGAGCCTTCACAACGCTGCATGATCTTTTCCAGGTCAATAAATACGAGCCGGCTTGCCACCCCATTTTTGTCTCTCGCCAGCCAGGTGAAAGGCAACCGCAACCGCTCCGACTGCTCCCTTAGACCAGTTCGGACGTTTACCGTCGGGATTGAACAGTTCCTCGGCACGTTTTTGCCACTTCTGTTCCTTCGCACAGCAAAGCGTTTTTTTTAGCCTTTGAGGTGCGATTTTAACTGCGCACAGGCCAAGCTGAGAAGCTGCGAGTTCAACCATTGCCTCTCCCTTGATTGCCTCCAAACACGAACCAAACCGACCGGACGAGCATTTCAAAAGGGCAATGACAGATCCGCCGCCCTTGCTCTTGCGGTCAAAAATGGTGATGAGGGTTTGCAGCAATTCTGTGAGGTCATCCCCGGAGTTGACTTGGAAGGAAACCGGCCTGATGGCCGCAATAGCGAACGAGTCCCCGGCACCTTTGGTTTCGGCAATCACAACTGCGGACTTGGTGGCGTTTACTCCGAAATTCATGCGGGCATCGTATCAAATAATGAGGGGGAGCGAAAGCTTCACGTCAACTCGTTGATGTGCTCCAGAGGTTCGGATCACCGTTATTTCGCTGCGGCAACGCCGTGCGCGTCGCGTGTCATCTCTGGCCGGGCGCCTTAATCTCGCTCATTTTTCTGAAGCAGATGGCGGATCAGGTCGTCGTGCTTTTCGTGCTGCCTGGCCTTGCCCGCCAGATTCGGACCGACGTTGGGAGATTTAACTTACGCTCTCCGAGTCGGCGCAGCAGCACTCCCGTGACGCGTGGCCCGCAGTAGTCCGCAGCCAACCGTGAAGCCAGATGAGTCCATTGGTTCGGAGTTTTTTCAATCAAAGTTCATGTGAATTTGAGAGGCGAAATGAGGAATTTCGGCTTCGCGCAGGACTTTTTTCACCGTTCTTAGCATCTCTGCGGAGGTGTAGGGCTTGAGCAGCACGGCGGTGGGTTGAATAGAAGGGTTACGCGCAAATTCAGCTTCTGGCAGCGCACCAGTAGTCATGATGACCGGCACGGCCATGCAGGCATTGCGCATTTTCCCGAGCAGCTCTACTCCGCTCATCTTCGGCATCTTGTTATCAGTGAGCATGAGATCAAATACGATGCCTTGAAGAATATCCCAAGCGGCTGCGCCATCTTCAGCGGTGTCCACATCGTAACCAGAGCGCAATAATATCTTGGTGTTGCTGTGGCGGATGGCAGTTTCATCCTCCACGACGAGAATACGAAGTGGTGGACTGGTTTGGTATTGAAGGGGCGCGCTGATTGCTTCTCCAGTTGGCGAGCTCTTGTTCTCGTTCATAGGGGGGGGAACTGGAGCTTAGATAAAGGCGAAGCGCTATGGGTGTTTACCCTATGCTTTGAAGGCAGATTTCCGGGTGCATTCTCTGATGAATGACAGGCTGAGGCTGCTTCAAAAGGGAGGACGGGGCATTGGGCAGCCTCGCATCTATCTCACATTCCATCGCTGCTGGAAGAGACAGATCGAAACCTGGGCAATCAACAGAACCTTTTACAGTTGCAGACCATTCTCCTAAGGGCGTGACTGCATGGACGCGATGGGCTCGCGGCTCGCGGTTCGCGGACAAAACTTCCTGCACCTTTCCTAATAATTCGTCAACGGTATAGGGCTTGAGCAGCAGGGCGTCAGGCCGGAGGAATGGGTTGCGGGCAAATTCCCTTTCAGGCAGCGCGGCCGTGGCCATGATCGTAGGCAGACTCATCCCGGTGGCGCGAATATTCTTCAGCAACTCCACCCCGCACATTTTCGGCATGTTTTGGTCAGTGATCATTAGGTCATACTGGCTCGTTTGAAGAGCGTCCCAAGCGACCGCACCATCAACGGCGGTGTCCACATGGTAGCCGAAACGTGACAGCACTTTGGCGTTCAACTCCCGAATAGAACCGTCGTCCTCCACCACTAGGATGCGATGAGTCGAAGGAGGCCTGCCTTGAAGTTGACTGCTCATTTTGAGTTCGCCTGCTGCGAGTCTATTATCATTCATGCAGGGGCAATGTAACACCGAACATTCAGCGCTCGCTATGGGGTGTTCACCTTACGGCGAGTGCTTCTGCCAATGTGGCATTTTCCGTTGTTTTTTGGGCGCGAGAGGGCGGACCGAGCAGGGCTGAGCGCACGACATTCCAAACCAAACGCCGATTCTCATTCACCTCCTGTCATCATCTATTCGCGAATCTGCGGGCCATCTCGGTGCGAAGGGTGAATACAGTGGGTGCCGACGAAGCGCTTTGGTTCATCCTTCAGGAGAACAACACAGAATCCCGCAGCGCAGATAAAAGCTGCGACCGCAGGATATGTTTGGCGGCATTTACTTCCGGGCCGCTGGAGGGAGCGATGTCAGGTTACGACGCTTGCCCGGTTGCCGGTTTTTCCGTGGTGGAAGCTGATTAATCAGTGACTTTGTTACAGCGCTCTCCGATGAAGGCGAAGCGGCGCTCGTTCGATCAGGCAACCTCGTCCAGACACCCTTCGCGGACTCTTTCCAATTTACTCGTGAACCCTCATTCACGACCCGAGTTGATTGGAGTTTGGTTGAGGCGCACATAGAGAGATCGGTCCGATCACTCCATCTGAAATCCAAATTCATTTTCGCATGAGTGTCTAATGCTTCGTAAGAGGAATCAGCCTTTTATCCATTTGCGTCGCGGCCTGCAGCTTTGCGGGCGGAACTTTAACAAGCGGGAGGGCGGATAATTCCGCCTCATCTACTCGGAGAAATCTATTCGAATGGACACGTTCATCCGTCGTTTCAACCCACAGCAACAAGCTTTTGACGACATCCATGAACCCACCGAATCTATGACGTTCCTGTTTAAGTTCCGTCGCCGCCTCGCGGTATTCCTGATCGCGCTGATCGCCATTAATTACACCCGCCGGAGCGCGGTTTGGAAGTTTGGTGAGGATGTCCTGAACAAGTTGATCCATCTCTTCCTTGGAATGGCCCTTTAACAACTCCAGTTTGATTCGCAATGCTTGGGCGCAGGCGTGGATGGTTTCCAGATGAGACTCAAGCGTGAGCGCAATCAGGTTCCAATCTTTTCGGGCGGCCACGCTTAGTCCGCTCGCCTGCGCCCGTATGGCATTCAATGCTTCCAATAAGTGGGCTTCCTGAATTTGAATGGTATTCCAAGCAGTCAAAGCCGTATTGCGGTCGTCGTCGTCGCTTTCGACGGAACTCTTCATGACCCTCATCAGTATTTTGGTTCTCCAAAGAACGCGTTCAACATTGTCCCAATGCTGCTGCCAGTTCGGGCTCCAATCCGTAAGCGAGCCATGTTTCTCACCGAAATGCCGGGCGTTCTGCAGCCTGAGAGCCAGGTCTTTCTCCAATTCCTTCAGACGCGCGGAGTCCGTGCGGAATCCAGTTTCCAAGCGGGCCAAAACGTGTGTTGTCTCGTTGTTCTTCATAATCAAATATCTGTTTCCTGCGCGGGGTTCACCACGCCGTCCGCCAACCGAGGACCGGGCAAGACACTTCCAATGCGGTGAAGACTGGTTCCAAACCCCTTCAGTTCTCCTGAACCGGCAGGAAGCTCTTGAGAGTTATCGTGCAATTGTGCATTGGCGGTTTCCGTCTGCTTGGGAAGCGAGAAGCAAAAGGTCGCTCCGCCATTCACCACTCCCTCCGCCCAGACCCGCCCGCCGTGGCGGTTGATGATGCGTTGAACGTTGGCGAGGCCGATGCCTGTGCCCTCGAATTCGTCGCGGCTGTGCAAACGCTGGAAGACGCCGAACAGCTTGTGAACGTATCGCTGATCGAATCCGGCACCGTTGTCGCGAATGGATATCACTGTCTCACCTTCACTGCCGGTGGTGCAGGCAATGCCGATGACGGCCGGGGTGCGGGCGGCGCTAAATTTGACGGCATTGGAGAGAAGGTTGACCAGCGCCTGGCGCATCAGGTTCCGGTCGGCAAAGACGGTCGGGAGCGGGCTAATTTCCCAGACGATCTCACGCGCCTTCGTCTCAGTTTCCAAATCGGTTCGCGCCTCCCGGACCAACTCATCAAGACCGACCGAAGATTTATTGAGTTCTGCGCACCCGAGGTGGGCGAACGCAAGCAAGTCATCGATCAGTTGCTCCATGCGGATCGCCGCCTGAGAAATTGTCGTCAGAGCGTGGCGGCCATCGTCAGAAAACGACGTTCCGGTGTCCCGTTGCAGCACATCCACGAAGCCCGTGATGTGGCGCAATGGCGAACGCAAATCATGAGCGACCGAATAACTAAACCCCTCCAGCTCCGCGTTGATCTCCTGGATCTGCTTCGTACGTTCGCTGACGCGCTCCTCCAGTTCCACATTAAGACGTCGCATTTCGTTCTCCCACAGTTTGCGCTCCGTGATGTCGCGGACATTGCATTGAATCACGTTGCAGTCCCCGGCCTGATACACATTGCTGACAAACTCCACGGCAATTTTGCGGCCGTCCTTGGTTTCCAGCGGCAGGTTCTCGTAACGGACATATCCCTTCTGCTGGAGTTGGTTGAACTTCTCCTTGTTGGACACGATGTCCCTGAATGGGCCAAGTTCCCAGATGGGTGTGCCAGCCAGTTCGGCGTGGGAAAAGCCGAGCATTTCGATCAGGAACGGATTCACATCGTTGATTCGTCCCGTGTCAGCTTCCAGAATCAGGATGCCGTCCTTCGCCGCCTCAAACAGTCTCCGGTAACTTTGCTCCGAAGAACGGAGCGCCTGCTCGGTGCGCGTCTCGATCAGATTCATTCGCGTGCTTGGACTGGCCTTGCCCCGGTTTCCTGGCCCGCCCAACGCGCGACCGTGAACCTTCGCCGATTCATTGGAAGGTTGTGGTGAAGATTTTTCTGATGAGAGTTCCTTCGATTTCATGAGGAGAACGTAGGGACAGAGCCCACGTGGCGCTATGGGGTGTTCTCCCCATCAGAAATCAGGCGGGGGATCAGGGATTAGATGAACCGTGCCAGTTTGAGTCACAACTTGCTTTACAGGCTGAATGTTGTGGTTCTGGAGGCTGGAGGGCGATGCTCGGGCGAGGTAGCGTTGGGATTGCATTCGCAGCACGCTGAGCGCTCCTGATTTTTCCCCCTTTGCAGTTGCCAATCTTTTGCTAAGTTGCCGCCCCATGAATTTGGAATTCGTAAAGATGAACGGCGCCGGGAATGACTTCATTCTCATCGATAACCGCGCGGGCAAGATCCAGCTTGCGACCGGGCAGGTCATCCGCCTGTGCAACCGCCAGCGCGGCATTGGCGCGGACGGCCTGCTGATGCTCATCCCGAACACCTCGGGCAAGGCCGACTGGTCCTGGGAGTTTTACAACAGCGACGGCTCGGTGGCGGACATGTGCGGGAATGGCGCACGCTGCTTCGCCCGGTTCGTGCAGAGCATGGCGGCCGTGACCGGCAAAACCAGCTTCGAGACCGGAGCAGGCATCATCGGCGCAACCTTCCATGACCAGCGCGTGACCATCAGTCTGACCACGCCCAAGGATCTGCGCCTCAGCGAGGCCGTCTCGGCGGCTGGCGCGCAGCTCACGGTTCATTCGCTGAACACGGGCGTTCCTCACGCGGTGATTTTTGTGCCGGACGCGGACCAGGCGATGGTGCAGCAGCTCGGCGCGGAGATTCGTTACCACGACCACTTCAAGCCCAAGGGCACCAACGTGAACTTCACGCAGGTGCTTGGCCCGAATCACATCCGCGTCCGCACCTACGAGCGCGGCGTGGAAGGCGAGACGCTCGCCTGCGGCACAGGCGTCACGGCGTCGGCGCTGGTGGCGTCGCGGGTTCATCAGTTCAGTTCGCCGGTCAAGGTGCAGGTGCAGGGCGGCGACACGCTGGAAGTGAGTTGGACGAATGCCGGCGACGGCTTCGCGGATGTGACGCTCAACGGCCCGGCGGACTTTGTGTTCAAAGGAACGATTGAGGTCTGAGGACGGGGAAGCGAATCAGTAATCAGTTGTCAGATGAGAAGCCGTTGGTCGCAGGTCTGATTACTGTTCACTGGTTCCAGTCCCCAACTGCTTTCCAAAAATCCTGCTGGCCAAACGCAGCCGATTCCCTGATTTTATGCGCCCTGTGCAAACGCAGCTTCAATTTACTGGAACCTATACCGCCATTGTCACCCCGTTTACGAAGGGTGGGAAACTCGACGAGTCCGCGCTAGAAAAGATCGTCAAGGCCCAGGTCAAGGGCGGCGTGGACGGCATCGTGCCCGTCGGCACGACCGGCGAATCGCCGACGCTCGACTACGAGGAACACATCGCGGTCATCAAGCGCAGCATCGAGTTCTCCGGCGGCAAGCTGAAGGTGCTCGCCGGCACCGGCGGCAATTCCACCAACGAAGCCATCTACCTCACGAAGATGGCGAAGAAGGCCGGAGCCGACGGCTCCCTGCAGGTCGCGCCCTACTACAACAAGCCGTCGCAGGAGGGCGTCTTCCAGCACTTCAAGGCCATCGCCGCCGCCACGGATTTGCCGCTGGTGCTCTACAGCATTCCCGGACGTTGCGGCATCGAGATCGCCATCGAGACCGTGAAACGACTCGCGGACGCCTGCCCGACCATCGTCGGCATCAAGGAAGCAGGCGGCAACGCGGATCGCGTCAGCCAGTTGCGCGCGGCGCTGGGCGAAAGGTTCACGATTCTCAGCGGCGACGATTCATTGACGCTGCCGTTCATGTCCGTCGGCGCGCATGGCGTCGTCAGCGTGGCGACGAACGTCATCCCGAAGGAAGTCTCGCAGATGGTGAAGGCGTTCGCGGCCGGCAAGACGGACGCCGCGCTCAAGCTGCACGCCAAGTATTATCCGATCTTCAAGGATCTGTTCATCGAGACGAACCCGGTGCCGGTGAAGGCCGCGCTCGCGATGATGGGCCTGTGCGAGGAAGAGTTTCGTCTCCCGCTCGTGCCGATGACGCAGAAGAACCGCGACACGCTCAAGGCGACCTTGAAGGCGTGCGGGGTGGTGAAGTAAGTCCATCTTCAGTCCTCGATTCCCATGATCAAAGTCATCATCAACGGTTCCAAAGGCCGCATGGGCCTGGCTCTCACCACCTGCGCCGAGCGCATGACCGGGCTCAAGATCGTCGCCCAGGTGGATCAGGACGAGGACATCCGACCGCTGCTGCCGGAGTGCGACGTCGTCATCGACTTCAGCTTTCACGCCGCGACCGCCGCGCTGGCCGCCTACTGTTCAAAGCATCAGAAGGCGCTCGTCATCGGCACCACCGGCCACACCGAGGCGGAGAAGGCGCAGATCACCACCTGCAAGACCCATATCCCGATGGTCTGGGCCTCGAACTATTCCACCGGCGTGAACACCCTCTTCTGGCTCACGCGCAAGGCGGTGGAAATCCTCGGGCCGAACTTCGATCTGGAAGTCGTCGAGATGCATCATCGCCACAAGAAGGATGCGCCCAGCGGCACGGCCACGACGCTTCTGGAGATTCTCGCGAACGCCCGCAAGCTGCAGCTCCAGCAGGCGTTGCGGCACGGACGCGAAGGCATGGTCGGCGAACGCACCAGCAGCGAGATCGGCATTCATGCGGTGCGCGGCGGCGATGTCGTCGGGGATCACACCGTGATCTTCGCCGCCGATGGCGAGCGCGTGGAACTGACCCACAAGGCCAGCAGCCGCGAGACCTTTGCCAACGGCGCGCTGCGTGCGGCGATCTGGGTCGTGAAGCAGAAGCCCGGCATCTACGACATGCAGGACGTGCTGGGGCTGAAGTGAGTTTGGATTCACAACTGCCTTCGACTGGAGCAGGCCGGATGGCAGTTGTCGCTCTCGGCTCCAACCTCGGCGATTCGCCGGCCATGGTCCGGGAAGCAATGGAGCGGCTGTGCGGATTGTCGCATTCAGGATTCCTCTCCTCCTCTCTCTGGCAAAGCTCTCCTGTGAACTGCCCTCCCGGCTCTCCGCCGTTCATCAACGCCGTCGTGGCCTTCACTCCCGCTCCTGACGAAACGCCTGAATCTCTGCTCGACCAGTTGCAGTCCATCGAAACGGAGTTCGGTCGCAGGCCGAAGACCGTGCTGAACGAACCGCGCCCGCTCGATCTCGACCTCATCGCGTTCGGTTCGGAGGTTCGTTCGACACCGCAACTCACGCTGCCACATCCGCGCGCGCATCTGCGGCGCTTCGTGCTGGAGCCGTTGAATGAGATTGCGCCGGCCCTGGTGTTGCCCGGCCAAATTCAATCCGTGAGCGAACTGCTCGCCGCGTGGCAGTCAGACGAATCCCTCACGCCACTTCCCCGTGAGAATCGTTGAAGGTTGCCTGCTCCCCTGCCCTCTCTGAATCCCAAGGGGATTCTCGACGGTCAGATGGACGACACAGAATTCATTCTTGATCTTACCCCTCGCAATCCACTCCTTCCGCAACGCCCATCAACGCGCTCCAGGCGGGAGTTTTTCGTGGAGGTAGGACGTCATCAGCTCGCGCAGATGCAGCGTCGTGTTCGCGCCCTCGCTGATGCCGTGCGAGCGGTTGGGATACGACATCATGCGGAACTGTTTGTTGTGCTTGATGAACTCGTTGACCAGCGTTTCCGCGCCCTGGTAATGGCAGTTGTCATCGCCGGTGCCGTGGATCAAAAGCAGGTTTCCCTTCAACTGGCTGGCGAACGTGATGGGCGAACCGTTTCGGTAGCCATCCGCGTTGTCCGACGGCAGGCCCATGTAGCGCTCCTGATAAATCGTGTCGTAGTGGCGCATGTTCGGGACGGACGCGATGGCGATGCCGGTCTGATACAAATCCGGCCGCCGCAGCATCATGTTCAACGTCATGGAACCGCCGCCGCTCCAGCCCCAGATGCCCACGCGCTTCGCATCCACGTAAGGCCGCGTCGCAAGCACGTTCGTCAACGCCGCCGCCTGATCTTGCGACGCGAGGATGCCGACCTGCCGGTAGATTGACTTGCGCCAGGCGCGGCCGCGCGGCGAGTCCGTGCCGCGATTGTCGAAGCTCATCACCACATAGCCCTGCTGCGCGAGCATGAGATGCCAGAGATGCGACTTGCCGCCCCACGCGTCCTTCACCGTCTGCCCCGCCGGCTCGCCATAGACGTAGATGAGCAGCGGGTATTTTTTAGCGGCGTCAAAGTCCGGCGGCTTGATGCACCACGCGTCCAGCTCGACGCCCTTCGCCACCGGCACGCGAAAGAACTCGGTGGCCGGCTGCTTCAGCTCGCCGAGACGTTCCTTCAGCTTCTTGTTTTCACTCAGCACACGGACGCGCTTGTGGTCGGGCAGCGAGATGAACTCCGTCACCGGCGGCTGATCGAAGGTGGACGACGTGTGAAAGGCCCAGCGTCCATCCGGCGAGATCTGATACGAGTGCGTGCCCGTCTGATCAATGGGCGTCACGCGCTCGTGCTGACGTCCGCTGAAACGCGCCCGGTAGAGATGACGCTGCGTCGGCTTGTCCGGCGACGCCATGAAGTAAAGCCAATCGTCCTTCTCATCCACATGAACGAGATCGGTCACGTCATAGTCGCCACGCGTCGCGAGCTTCATCTTGCGGCCATCGCGCTTGGCGAGATAAAGATGCTGCCAGCCATCACGCTCGCTCCAGAACACAAAGCGATTCCCGCCCTCGATCCACTTGAGATTCTGATGCGCCTCCACCCAAGCCGCGTCACCGTCGATGAGAATGGTCTTCACCTTGCCCGTCACGGGATCGGCGAGCATGACGCGGTTGGTGTTCTGCAACCGGTTCAGTTGTTGGAGAAAGATCTCCTTCGAGCCTTCAGGCCATTCGAGATCGAAGATGTAATGATTGCGCGGATCGCCCGGCACATCCATCCAGCGCGTCTGGCCGGTGGCCAGCTCGATGGCGCCGACGCGGCAGGCCGAGTTCAGGTCGCCGGTCTTCGGATACTTGATGAGCTGCGTCTTCGGATAGAGGCCGTCGGTGTTGTTCACCAGCGGCACTTCGCGCACGCCCTCGGTGTTGAGCTGCCAGTAGGCGATGAAACGTCCGTCCGGGCTCCAGCGAAAGCCGTCGCGCAGCGAGAACTCCTCCTCATACACCCAGTCGAACGTGCCATTGATGATGTCCGGCGAAGTGTTGGTGGTCAGCGCCGTGATGCGGCGGCTCTGCAAATCCTGGACGTAGATGTTCCGCTCGCGCACGTAGGCGACGTGATGCGCGTCCGGCGAAAACTTCGCGAACATCAGCGTCGAAGGCAGGGCGTCGCCGCCGAGCTTGAACAGCTCGTGACTGGACCGGTCCAGCACCCAGTAATCGCCCCGGCTGTTCGTGCGCCAGACGCGCTTCGAGTTGGTGAAAAGGAGCAGGCGCGACTTGTCCTTCGACCAGGCGTGATCGTCGATGCCAAGCGATGACGTTCCACCGGGCGCAACAAAGTCCGCCGCCGGCACGAGGATTTCCTTCGTGCCCGTCTTCGGATCGTGACGCACCAAGTCACGGCCGCCCGACGTTTCCTTCGAGCTCTCGAACGTCGTGTAGCCCGAGCTGTCCTCCAGCCAGCGCGCCGAGAATCCGTCGCCACCGAAGTCGCCGGAATCAAAGATGCGCTTGACCGTGAGCAGCGGCGCATTGGTTTTATCGGCTGCTGTCGTTAGGTCCGCCGTCGCGAGCAGCATCAACAGCCCGAGCAAGCCAGCGAGGGGACGAACAGCTCCTGACCGAATCCTTGCAGCAGGACAGTGCTTCCAGCCTGTCCCGGAAGCCGCCGGGCTGGGGACTGTCCTGTTGCCAAACCATTTCATTTCGTCCATCAAACCATTGGGAAACGTGTGGTCGTTTGGAGACAGGCTGGAAGCCTGTCCTGCTGGAGACAACGCAACCTCTCGTCGCCCTTCTACTGTCTCGTTCCGGTTTCGATAATGTGTGGTGTTCATTTTTCGGAAAGCTGATGAATCGTCCCGTGCATGGAACGCTCAATCGTCGCACCGTCAGCGCCCACGAGCCGCGTCTTAAGTTCGTAGCATTGCGTGGGCGTGAGCGCCGGAATGTCGAGCGTCACCGTGCGGGTGTCAGCGCTGAGACGCGCGGCGGCAATGTCGAGCGGATGCTCATCGTAATGCTTCGATCCGTAGTTCGCGCTGCGTTTGAGCGACCAGACTTTGAGCGCGAACGCGTCGGCCTTCACGCTCGCGGGATCGAGCGGTTCGCTGAAGGTCACGGAGAGAGCGCCCTTCGCGGCGTGGATGGCGAGCGGGACGTGCGCAGGCTTGTCATTGCGGCGGATGCGATGGAATCCACCGGGCGCGGCGGCGTTGCCAGCCCACCCAAACAAGCCGCAGGTGTAGAGCGCGCCATCGGCGGCGAAACGTCCGCGCATGATGCCCGTGGCGAAGCCCGGCATCGGCAGCTCGCAGACCGCCCCCTGCCATTGGCCGCCGACTTCCTCATGCGGCACGATGTAGGCGCGGCCCGTGCCGTAGCTGAGATTGAGCAACGATCCACCAAGCGAACCCCAGGCGTTCTTTGGCACCCAGAGCAGTTCGGCCGGGCTGCGATCCTTGGCGTTCGTAATCCACACCATCGGCTGCTGCATCGCGGCGTCGGACGTGTTCGTCACGGCGGTGTAGCCGAACATGTTTCCGTAGAAGCCGCCGGCCTTGACGCGATTGATGCGGTTCTTCGGCGTCCAGAACCCCTCCTGGTCGGTGACGAAAAACGTGCCGTCCTCATTGAGACAAACTCCGTTCGCGGCGCGGAAGCCGGTGGCGAGAATGTCCGTGCGCGCCCCGTCCGCGCTCACGCGCAGGAGCGTGCCGTGATGTGGCACCACGGAGTCGAGCGCGTGGCGGCCGGACTTCGCATAATAAAAATTCCCCGCCGCATCCGTCTGCAAGCCCATCGCGAATTCGTGGAAGTGTTCCGTCACCTGATGGCCGTTGTTGAAGCTCTCGATGAAGTCGATCTCGCCGTCGCCATTCAGATCGCGCAGACGCACGAGCTGATCGCGGCAGGTGACGAAAAGATCGTCGCCACGAAACTTCACGCCGAGCGGCTGGAAGAGCCCGCTCGCGATGCGCCGCCAGCGCAGCGGCGCAGGCGCAGCCGCCATTACGCCGTCCACCCGCCACACGTCGCCGTTCCAGGTGGCCACGATGGCGGCCTTGCCGTCGGGCGTGAAATCAAAGCCGCCGGGACGCATCCAGCTCTGCCACGGGTTCGCAGTCGGCAACGGAAACGTGTCGGCAATGAACGCGCCATCCGGCTGGCCGGGAGTTGAAGTCGTGGTGACGTCCTGCGCCCAACGAGCGGGCCCGCCATGCGTGAGCGGTTCCAAATCCAGCCGCGTGGAAAACCTCCTCGCCAGATTGGCAAGAAACGTCATGTCGGTTCGCGAGATGAATAGCCGCGTCTTCGCAGCGCTGGGAAGTTCCGCGATCCAGAAGCCGCCCTCCTTGCGCAACGAGCCGTTGCCAGACAACGCGACGTTCACCGAGTCCGGCGCGACACGCAGGAGCAGCGGCTTCTTCGCTACTCCGACATTCAGCGTGCGGATGAAGACGGCGTTGGAGCCGTGGTCAACCCAGCCCGGGGATTCAAGCACGCGCGCCCCACCGATGCTCGCGGCGATCACAGCTCTGCCGCCGTGCAGATACAATCCCTCGTAATGCGCCCACTCGCGCGGCAACGGGCCGTAACGCCTATTATCGCGGCCGACGAGACGGACGTCCTCCCACTTGCCCTCCGGCGACGCCCAGCCGGGACCGACCGGATTCACGAAATGCCGTTCGCCCCTCAGGCTGGTGTGCGTGCCGTGACTGCCGTCGAATGCGATGCCCTTCCAATCGACAAAATCACCCGTGGTCGCCGCCGCCACGCGCATCGTGTCGTGGTCATAGACCATCCATGCGCGGCCCTTGCTCACGCCGCCCGGCCCGTCATCGAGTCGAACCGCGATTCCCTTTTGCGCGATGTTGCCCGGCGCAACTTGATACGTCCAAAACAGCGCGGAGCCGTAGTCCATTCGCTCATATGGCGGCACCGAGCGCTGGGGCGCAGCGCCGAGACCGACGGACGTCAGGAGCAGAATTGCAGCGATTTTTAGTTTCATGAGGAAGCACGACGACTCTGCATCAAGCCTCCTTTCGTTGAAACGGAAAAGGTGGGGCGCTGGCGCACCTACTGGTCTTGCGCTGATCCTTAGGCCTGATGCCCCGCACCAGTTCCATCACGAAGTAGCGACGATCCAAGTCCGTGGCGCCGCATCAAACACCTTGGCGATGTTCGGATGGTCCATCATCGCCAGCGCCTGTCGCTCCGCCTCGAACCGCGCGACCACCTGCTTGGTGTCCATCCCCAGCTTGATGACTTTTAGCGCCACGCGTCGCCGCACTGGCTCGGTCTGCTCGGCCACATAGACCACGCCACAGCCGCCTTCACCGACCCGTTCCAGCAACTTGTAACGTCCCAACGTCTGGCCCACGGCTTCGTCGGGCGCATCGGTGAGATCAAGCTTGATGGTGGGTCGGGCCGTGTCGGCCTGCGTGGCCAGCAGCGTGTCCGGTTGTTCATGCGCGGCGAGCAGTGCTTCGAGGCGGGCGCGCAACGCGGCATCGCTGACACATTCGCGGTCAAGCCACTCCGCGCGTTCACCGACCGACTTGGTCAGCGCCAGTTGGAACAGCAGTTCTTCGCGGGTCGGGTTCATGCGGTTCTTGCGGTGTTTATGGTTTACTCAGGAGTTCAAGCACCGCCGCAGTCATCGAGGTGACGCAGGTTTTGAGTGTCGGCTCGGGGACGGGGGCGAAGGTCGCTGAATGGTTCGAGGGCACGGGCACGCCGGTGCGCTCGCTCTCGGCGATCTTGACCGGATCGGTCGCGCCGACCCACCACATGCAGATCGGCACACCCTGTCGGCTGAATTCGGAAAAATCCTCGCTGCCCATTATCGGCTCCGTCCGCTGAGTCCGTTCGCTGCCAAACCACTCGATGAAGCGGCCGCTCAGGCGACGGGCCAGGGCCGGATCATTGCTCGTCACTCCCACCGACTCTGGCGTGAGGGTGACGACGGGCAGGCGGTCCTCGGGCAGACCAGCAGCCTGGGCGATCCCGGCGCAGATGCGTCGGATCGCGGCGACTATCTGCGTCATGACCTTGTCGTCGAAGGTGCGGAGCGTCAGTTCGAGCCTCACTTCGTCCGAGATGATGTTGCGCTTCAGGCCGCCATGAATGGTGCCGACGGTGACGACGGCCGGCGTGCCGGGCTTGAGTTCACGGCTCACGATGGTTTGCAGCGCGAGGACGATTTCGGAGGCGAGCACGATGGGGTCCTTGGTCGTGTGCGGCGCGGAACCATGCCCGCTGACGCCGCGCACCAGAATGTCCATGGAGTTTCCGCTGGCGAGAAACGGGCCTTCCCCATACCCGATGACCCCCGCCGGCAGCATGGAGTGCGTGTGCAGCGCGATCGCGAAATCCGGCTTTGGGAAACGCGTGTAGAGCCCGTCCGCCAGCATGGCGCGGGCGCCGGCGACGATTTCTTCGGCGGGTTGAGCGACGAGAACGAGGGTGCCCGCCCACTGGGCTTTCAACGCCACCAGCGTTCGCGCCGTGCCGATCAGTCCGGTCACGTGGGTGTCGTGCGCGCACCCGTGCATGGCCGGCTGATCCTTTCCGGACAGATCCTTCACGATGTCGGTGCTCGCGTAGGCGACGCCGGAGTTCTCCTTGATCGGCAAGCCATCCATGTCCGCGCGGACGAGCACCGTCGGGCCTATGCCGTTGGTGAGCACGCCGACCACGCCGGTGTTGCCGACCTTCTCCGTCACCGTGAAACCGAGCGTGCGCAATTCGCGGGCCACGAGCGCGGCGGTTTTGATCTCCATGAAGGAAAGCTCCGGATGCGCGTGCAGGTTGGTGTAGATGGCGAAGAGCGATGGATACTCGGCCTCGACGCGACGCGTCACGAGGCCACGTAACTCTTCAGGCGAAGCCGCCGCAGCGGATGCGATGGGGCTGGAGCTGATGAGGAGAGCAGCGATCAGAATGGTGATGTGTGTTGGTTTCATGGATTATGGAGTTTGGGCTTTCTTGCTGCCAGCTTCAGAGGTCGCACCGAAGGCCCACAGGGTTTTCTCGCCGCGCAAATACAAGGTGTTGCTCACCACGGCCGGCGTCGCAAAGATGGATTCTCCCAGTTCGTTTCGGGCGGCCACTTTCAGTTCGTTGCCGTCCTGCAACACCAATACGCTCCCGCGCTGGGCACAGACGATGATGTGGTCGCCGACCGCCACCGGGGTCGCATAATACTCGCCAGCGACACCCAGCCGTTCGGAATCGTAGTGAGCCTGGCCCGTCTTCAAATCCACACAGGAAAGGAAACCGCCCGTCTTGACGAAATAAACCCGTCCGCGATGAACCAGTGGTGAGGAAACGTAGGGCAGTCCTTTCGTTGATTCCCATTTCACGTGCGTCGCCGTGACGTCGCCTTTGCCGCCGGCCGCGATGCCGAGAATCACGTTGCGACCGGGCCTGGTTCCCTGCTCCGTGTAGATGGGTGCCCATTCCTCCATCTCCACGAAGCCATCCTTGTTTTTGTCCATGAAGTTGAAGGCATCACGCGCGCGGCTCCTGGGAAATTCGTCCACCGCGAGCTTGCCGTCCTTGCTCACATCGAACTGGGCGAAGAAGGCCGCAGGGTCCTTCATTGACGCTGCGGAGACACCGGAGTCTCCGTCGAATGCCGATTCAATCCGGGAGCGGCCGGCCACATGCGCCGTGGTCCATCCACCAAACACAATCATGCCGTCCCCAGCCGACGGCGAGGGGCAGATAAACGCCGGCAACCCGGACACCTGCCAGACGGGTGCACCCGTGCGCGCATCGAATGCCTCCAGCCGGCCCGAGCCTCCCGCGAGGATCTGTTTTGCTCCGCCGTCATTCAAAACGAACGGCGAACAAAAACTGCCGATGGCGTCCGGCCGCGCCGCCTTCCAGCGCTCCTTCCCGGTCGCAACGTCGAGGCAGAGCAGGCTCGAATCCAGACTGCCATCGCGGTTCAAATACAAGTTGCCGTCGTCGAGTATCGGAGAAGCCCCGTAGCTGAAGGCGTTCCCCGTCGGCGCAAACTTCTGCTCCCAGATCAACCCGCCCGCCAGGTCTGTGACCACCACGCCGTAATCGTCGAACTGGAAAACAACGCGCTGGCCGTCGGTGGCCGGAGTGGAATTCGCCGGACTGCCCGCCACATGCTCGTAGGTGAGCAGCTTGGAAACTGTCCGCCCGCGTTCCCAAAGGATTTTTCCGTCAGTTCGTTGCACGCAGATCATCTTGAGCGTCGTGCCGACATGTCCGGTGAGGAAGATGCGGTCACCCCAGATGCACGGCGACGAATGCCCGGATGGCAGCGCGACCTTCCACAGCACATTCTTTTCCGGACCAAACGCGAGCGGGATGGATTGCCCGACGGCGATGGCGTTGCCACCCGGCCCGCGGAATTGCGGCCACTGTGGCGGGGCGGCGGACAATGCGATGGGGATGGAGCTGCTGAGGAGCGCAGCGATCAGAATGGTGGCGCGTGTTGGTTTCATGGATTACGGAGTTTTGGACTTATTGTCCTTCGTTTTGGCGGCTTGCTGGAACTCGGTCAGTTTCTTTTTCCACTCGGCGGCTTGAGTGGGTTTGCCCCAGGCGTCGTAGAGCTGCACCAGCCGTTCGAGGGATTCCGTGACGCGGCGCGGGGCGTTGAGATAGGGAGGCAGGGTGGCTTGGCGCTGAAGGAGGCCTTCGTAGCCTTGCCGTAGCAACGCTTCGGCTTCAGTGAATTTCTTTTGGCCCGCCAGGCTGCCGCCGAGGAGGCTCATCACGTAGAACCGATACGCCGCCTCGGGCCAGCGTTTCTCCGCCAAGGCCGAACTCTCTCGGAGGAGCGTTTCGGCCTCGGAGAATTTGCCCTGGGCGAGACGGACAGCGCCCATTTCGGTAATGGCACGAGGGAGCATCACCGGGCTGGCGTCCGGCTGGCGTCGCATGGCCTGCAACCCCAGGTCGCACAAAGGGTCGGCTTTGGCGAGGTCTCCTCCTTCAAGGTAAGCCCACCCCAAACTGCTCAACTGCTCAGGCAGATACAAATCGTTCAAAACGGCCAGACTGCGGATTTGACTGAGTGCCTGACCCGTGAGCGGTTCGGCTTTGTCGAATTGTTGTTGCTGGACGTAAATCGTGGCCAGGATGAGAGCGCAGGAGAGGGTGCGGTGATTTTTATCACCGAGAATCCGGATACGCAGTTCCAAGCTGCGGAGCGACAGTTCTTCCGCCTTTTCGAACTGGTTCAACTGATAGTAGATCCAACCCAGGGTTATCGTCAGGATGCCCGTCTGTGGATGATCGTCACGCAGCACGCGCCGGGAGCGATCGAGTGCATCCACGGTCAACGGCTCCGCCTTCGCCGCCTGCCAATTAAAGCAGTAGCCATGACTGAGTCCCTGAATCAGTTTCAGCGTCCCCAAGTCGTCCGAACCGAGGATCTCCCGATGCAAGGTCAGGGCTTGGAGAAAGAACGGCTCGAGTTCGGTCCAAGGCATTTCCCCCAGAATCATCATGACGAAAGCGCGCGCCTGCATGAACTGGAGCGTGAGCGGGTCCTTTGCGCCCAGGACTCGGCGGCTGGTTTCGAGTCCCTGTCGGGTGAGCGGCTCGGCTTGGGAGATGTCGCCATTCCACCAGCGGGCCATGACCAAACCGTAGAGTGAGCGCAGGGTATCCGGGTGGCTTTCGCCCAGATGTTCGCGCTGAAGCCGGAGCGCGCCCTCATAATGCTGGGCGGCTTTGGGATAGTCGCCGAGTTCCGTATAGACGGAGCCGAGGGTTTGCCGGATGGATGCCTCGACCAGCGGCGGTCGTCCGACCGCGCGGTCGAGCCGGTCGCCGACACGGTCGAGCAAGGTGCGGACGGTGAGTTCTCGGTCCGGCTGGTAACCGGGACTGGCCTGGCTCAAAACGTCGTCCTGGATGAAGTGGAGCGCGGCTTTGGCGTTGGCTTCGGCGCGCTTCGCCCGCACGGCTTGCCACGCGCTGAGGATGATGCCCAACAACAGTGCGGCGCTCACCGCCGTTCCCGCGACGAACACGAGCTTGTTCCGGCGAAACGCCTTCTGGAACTTGTAAGCCGCGCTCGGCGGACGGGCGGTGACCGGCTCGTTGTCGAGGTGTCGCTTGAGATCGGCAGCCAATCCATTGGCCGTGTCGTAACGGCGCGCCCGATCCTTCTCCAGACACTTCATCACGATCCAGTCGAGGTCGCCCTTGAGCTGGTGGATCGTCTCCTTCACTCGTAGCAGCCGACGTGAGGAGGCTCTGACTTCTTCTTCAGTGGGGACCACGCCCGCCTCGGGCGTCGCCGGCCCGCGCCCTCGCGGGGTGGCCCCCCGACTGACGCGCGGGGCGCCCGCCACCGCGCCCGGGGCGGGCGCGTTCCCCAACCGCGTCAGCTCCATCGTCAACTTCGTGCTCGGACGCACCGGCTCCTTCTCGCGGATGGTCTTGCGCATCGCGTCGAGGCCCGAGGCCATCAGTTCCTTCGCGTCGAACGGCGTGCTGCCGGCCAGCAGTTCATAGAGCAACACGCCCAGGCTGTAGATGTCGCTGCGGGTGTCGATGTCGAGGCCGCTCATCTCCGCCTGCTCGGGACTCATGTAGGCCGGCGTGCCGATGAACTGGTGCAACTGCGTGTAAACGGTGT